>Ga0180437_10003382_pt1 | contig 23826 bp, 21 predicted proteins | sample SS_ome_4_FD_132410 | JGI IMG/M metagenome (GOLD analysis project Ga0180437, IMG submission 132410) | Hypersaline lake sediment archaeal communities from the Salton Sea, California, USA - SS_3_D_1 metaG | ecosystem: Environmental > Aquatic > Non-marine Saline and Alkaline > Hypersaline >... | reverse complement strand
GCGACAGCGGCCGGAGTGGTACAATGGTGGCGAGAGTCACCTGCGTTCCGCCCTCAAATGACGAGGTTGCGCATGTCCCCAGAAATCGAAGATATCCTCGGCTCCTTCGAGGCCCTGCCTGAGGTGGGCAAGCGGGAGGTGGCTTCTGAAATCCTCCGGCGCGCCGCCGCATTGGAGGCTCCACCGCTCTCGGACGACGAGCTGACCGCAATTGCCGACGAGCGGTTCCTGGAACTCGACCGCGAGGAGGCCGGCAATGGCCAATCCGCGTCGCGGTGACGTCTGGTTGGCTGACCTTGGGATGGCGGCCAAGGTGCGGCCTCGTCTCGTGCTGAGCGTTCCGCCCGAGGACATTGACCGGGCCCTGGTCACCTTGGTCCCGCACACTACAAGTCGCCGTGGTTCGCGCTTCGAAGTTACGGTGGGTGCGCGGTTCCTTCGGGAGGGCGCATTCGATGCCCAGAACCTGGTGACCATCCCACCGGCGAAGCTCGTGCGCAGAATGGGCACGCTGCCCGCAGACGGATTGCAGGGCGTCGAAGAAGCCGCGCGGTCCTGGCTCGGGCTGTGACGACTCGGTTGGTGACACGCAATGATCTCCGCGCGAAGACGATGCTTGCTGCTTGCCGCTGGCGGCTTCGGCTACGGTCTCTTGATGATGCTCGTCGCGTCGGCGGTGTCGCGGTATTGGCAGCCGGTGTCGTGGCGGTGGTGGCCGCTTCCTTGCAGGGGGGAAGCTTCTCTCGTTACCCTCTGCACGTCGCCACTGAGTCTCCTATGCGTGCTACCCCCGATGTTCGCTTCCGAAACGATTGTTCTCGGTGTTCCGTTCATTTGGGCCCTTGTTGGATTGTGGGCGGGACTCTCGGAGAAGCGAATCGTCAGGCGGGCTTTCGACATCACGCTGGCGGCGCACTACGTGTGGATTCCCGCCACTCTGTTCATTCTGTGGCTCGGTGGAAGCGAGCTCTTCCGGCGAAATCATGCAATCCCGTGGAAACGCGAACCGGCCGTAGTCGTCTGCGTTGTTGGCATCTACCTTGCGGGCCAGATCGCCCTGTGGCGCGTCCTGGCACGAATGCGCCGTGACTCAAGGTGCGGCGTACCCTCCGATGCGGTGGTCGAACCGCGTTCCACGTTCCTCGGGCGAGTCCTGCCTTGGATGGGTGCGGGCTTCGGTTGCGGCTTGGTGCTGCTTCTGGTGAGCGCCGTGCTCTTGAAGATGGGCGGCTATTACCGCATGCACGGCCTGCAACTGGCGCTCGTCACACTCTACTCGTCGCCGGTGAGTCTCCTGCCGACCCGCGCCGTTTTCGTCGGTACGCCGCTTTGGTGGGCCTTCCTGGGTCTGCTGCTTGCCCTGGTGGAACGACCGTGGGCCCGCCGGGGGCTCTGGCTCGCCCTCCTGGCCCATTACGCCGGTGCGATGTTCCTGCTCCCGAATCGAGGGTTTGGCGCGTGGCGCCACTTCGAGAAAGACTGGAATTGCCTGGCGAATTGCAGCGACGAGCCGGGCGCGCTGATTGCCGGATTGTCGGCGTACCTCATAGTGCAGGCCGCCCTCTGGGCGGCCGTGGTGTGGCGGATCCAGCGGACCAGGGAGATCAGCGGTCGGTGGCAGTACTCGTTGCGGACCCTGGTGATCGCCGTGCTGGTGGTCGCGATCGGGCTGAAGTGGGCACTCGCCGAATTCGACCGGGCGCGGCGCTGCCGGATGGCCGTTGCCACGATTGGGGCGATTGGTGGTCACGTATACTGGGTCTACCGCGATTATGAAGACCCCGGCTATCGAGCGATAGGGCCGACCCGCGTACTGCGCAGGGTTGACCTATCCGGCACGGAGGCCGCTGACCGCCAACTGTCCTACTTGAAGGAACTCCCCAACCTCTACGTTGTCGACCTCAGCAACACAAAGGTCACCGACGCTGGTCTGCTTCACGTCGCAAGTCTGCGGACGCTTCGGTATCTGAAGGTCGCGGGCTCGGGTGTGACGAATGCCGGCATCCAGCGACTGAGGCAAATGCGGCCGGATGTCATCTTGGTACCTAGGGAGCGAAGGTGCCCCACCTGGTGACCTGCGAGACTCTTCGCTCTCCACTTTCCACTACAGATACTTCTGATACGCCGCCACGGCCAGCGTGTCGCAGCGTTCGTTTTCCGGGTGGCCGGCGTGGCCGCGCACGTGGGTGAAGGTGACGTGGTGCCGGGCCAAGAGCTCGTCGAGGCGGCGCCAGAGGTCTTCGTTCTTGATGGGCTTGAACTGCTTGCCCTCGCGGCGGCGCCAGCCGTTGGATTTCCATTTGGGGAGCCACTCGCTTAAGCCTCTGCCGACGTAGGTGCTGTCGGAGATCAGCTCGACGCGGGCGGGACGCTTCAGGGCTTCCAGGCCCCGGATCACGGCGATCATCTCCATGCGGTTGTTGGTGGTTTCCCGCTCGGCGCCGGATCGCTCCTGCTCCTTGCCCGAGGCGGGATGGCGGAGGATAAACGCCCAGCCGCCCGGGCCGGGGTTGCCGCTGCACGCCCCGTCGGTGAAGAGCTGGACTTCGGCGTCGGTGGTGGCGGCGCGTTTTGGCATTAGAACGAAGGGGTCAGGAGTCAGGGGGCAGGGGTCAGCACTCCGCGACCAATCTTCAGTCCCTAGTCTCAGCGCGGCCCGCGGCCGCAATCAAAGTAGCATGGGCCCCTGGCCCGTGTTGTCGGCCCACGGGCCGGGGGCCCATGCCACAACCTCGCGCAGAACTCCCAACCGAAGAAACTGAACTCTCGACTCTCAACCCTCGACTCCCAACCCTCGACTCTCAACCCTCTACTCCGCCGTCTGCGACGCCGGCTCGGGCGGGCCCTCGGTGTGATTGCCGTGCAGCTCGAAACGGGGGCGGGTGAACTCCTCGAAGCCCTCGATCAGGGCCGAGTCCAGACGCGGCTGCTCCTCCAGGCGCCACGGCAGGCGCACGGTGAACGTGCTGCCGCGACCCAGCTCGCTCTCGACGGTCACCTCGCCGCCCAAGAGCTTGCACAGCTCGCGCACGATCGACAGGCCCAGGCCGGTGCCGGAGTATTCACGGGTCATGGCGTCGCCGCCGGGCATGGCGGTGCGGCCCTGGCGGAACTTCTCGAAGATCGCCTGCTGGTCCTCCTCGGCGATGCCCACCCCCGTGTCGGCCACGTGCATGACCAAGAAGTCCTCGGCCGTGCGCCGGGCCGAGACGGTGATCCGCCCCCCCTCGGGCGTGAACTTGATGGCGTTCGAGAGAAGGTTGCCCAGGATCTGCTGCACCCGGGCCTGGTCCTGGTGCATGACCGGGAGTTCGCCGGCCGGGCGGACCTCCAGGTCGATGTTCTTGCGCTCCGTCAACGGCCGGGCCATGTCGCACTGGGCCTGGATCACCTGCTCGATCTTGAAGTCCGTCAGCCGGGTGTCCATCTTGCCGCTCTCGATCTTGGCCAGATCGAGCACGTCGTTGATCATGTCCAAGAGCACGCGGCCCGAGTTGCGGATGTTCTCGACGTACCGCTTCTGCTTCTCGTCCATCGAGTCGATCGAGGCCAGCACGTCGCTGAAGCCCAGGATGCTGTTAAGCGGCGTGCGCAGCTCGTGGCTCATGGTGGCCAGGAAGTCGCTCTTGATCGTGTTCAGCTCGTAGAGCCGCATGTTGACCTGGGCGAGCTGGTCCACCTTGTTGTCCAGATCGACGTTAACCTGGCGTAGCTCTTCCTGGGTGGTGACCAGGTGTCGCAACATGCGGTTGAAGGCCACGGCCAGGGCCTCGAACTCGTCGCCGGTCTGGATCTCGGCCCGCAGCGAGATGTTGCCCCGGCTGACCGCGTCGCTGACGTCGCGCAAGTGGCGCAGCGGCTTGACGATCACGTAGCGGACGATCACGTAGGAGGCGATCATGGCCAGGAAGACGGTCACGATGGCCGTGGCGATGAGGATCGCCCGGTTCAGGTCCATGGCCTTTTGCGTGGGCCCGTGGGGAATGGTGATCTTGACGATCGAGAGCAGCTCGCCGGCGGCTTCGGCCGTGACCTTTCCCAGCACCGGCGCCGGCCCGCCGAAGCCCAGGCCCGTGCCGCCCGGCGCCCCGCGGTGGCAGACCAGCAGACAGGAACTCTCCGCCCGGATCGGCTGGTAGTAGTGATACTCGTTGGCTTCCGGGTCGAGCCGCTCGGCGAAGTCGGGCTCGGCGTTTTCGTCGCCGGGCTCGGGCGGCGACTTGTCGAAGCGGTCCAAAACCTTCCACTCGAACTCATCCCGCGGCAGGCCGCTGGCATCGGTGGAGTCGGTCCTCTGCGGCCGGATGAAATCGACCTTGTATTCCTGCTTGCTCAGCGTGGTGGTCAAGTCGTCGATCACGTCGGCGAACGACGCCGCGTCGGAGCTGGCGGCGAAGGGCGAGACTTCCATGCTGTCCTGCCGGGTCTCCAACTCCTTCCAGTGCTTGACCAGCAGGATCTGGTCGGCCAGCAGCCGGCCCTTGTTGCGATTCTGCTGATAGACGAGCTTCTCCGTCTGGTTCCCGTACCACCAAAAGCTGGCCGTGATCAACAGCAGCAGCACCCCCCCGAACAAGAAGCGGCACTTCCGCTCCAGGCTGGTCTCGCCGAGCACACGTTTGATCGAACGATAGGACATGTCGCCGCGCAGGAGAAAGGGGCGGGTCGCCGAGACTACCCTAGCCCCCGCATTTTACGGGATTCGTCGGCGCCACGCCAGAGGAAAGGGCGGCGGACAGAGTATCGAGGGGTGGGAGATGGAGAGAGGGAGAGACAGAGAGACGGGGCGAGGGGGAGCATGGAAGTAGAACCGGGGGGGCGGGACCTCCCTCGCTATCCGCGGCCCGTGACTCCCTTCTCCTTGGCCTTTCTCTCCATCTCTCCGTCTCTCTCTCGCTCCGTCCCTCCCTTCTCACAACATATCCAACGGATCCACGTCCACAATCCACTGCACCTCCTCCGGCGGGCGCAGACCCGTGGTGGCTTCGCGCACCGCGGCGCGGAGCCGGGCGCCGTCGGGGCCGTGGGCGTGGATCTGGAAGCGGTAGCGGCCGCGGAGCCGGGCGAAGGGGGCGGGGGCGGGGCCCAGCACGCGGGTGTCGGGCTGCGGGGGGGACAGGGCCTCGCGGAGCCGGTCGGCCAGCTCGGCGGCGAAGGACTGGGTTTTCTTTTCGTCGGGGCCGCGCACCACGAGGCGGACCATGGTCGCGAACGGCGGGTAGTGCAAGAGCTTGCGGATGGGCAGCTCCCCCCGGGCAAAGGCCGCGTAGTCGTGACGCACGGCGGCGCGGATGGCCGCGTGGTCGGGGTTGAACGTCTGCACGAGCACGCGCCCGCCCTTCTCGCCGCGCCCGGTCCGGCCGGCCACCTGCGTGACCAGGTGGAACGTCCGCTCGGCCGCGCGGAAGTCGGGAAAGTGCAGGGCCGTGTCGGCGTTGATCACGCCGACCAGCGTCACGTTGGGGAAGTCGAGCCCCTTGGCGATCATCTGCGTGCCCAGCAGGATTTTGACCTCGCCGGAGCGGAACCGGGCCAGGGCCTTTTCGTGGGCCCCGCGACCCTGCATGGTGTCGGTGTCCATGCGCAGGCACGGGGCGTCGGGAAACCGGCGGCGGACCTCGTCCTCGAGCTTCTGCGTGCCCCGGCCCCGGTAGTGGATGCCCGCAAAGTCGCACTCCGGGCACTTCTCCGGCGCCGGCACCTCGTGATCGCAGTAGTGGCACAGGGCGATCTCTCGGGTCCGGTGGTGCGTCAGCGCGATGTCGCACTCGGGGCAGCGGACCACGTGACCGCAGGCCGGGCACTGGATATGGGTCGAAAACCCCCGGCGGTTCAAGAGCAGGATCACCTGCCCCCCGTCGTCCAGGGCCGAGCGCACGGCGACGTGCATCTGCCGGCTGATCGCCCCGCGCGTGTGGAAGCGGAGCTCCTCGCTCCTGAGGTCGATCGTGCCCACCGCGGGCATGGGGCGGCCGAAGACCCGGCGGGGCATCTCCACCAGCTCGTACTCCCCCTGTTTCGCCCGGTTCCAGCTCTCCAGCGAGGGCGTGGCCGAGCCCAGCACCAGCGGCACGCCCTCGGCCTCGGCCCGGCGGATCGCGACCTGCCGGGCGTGGTAGCGCGGGGCCGAGTCCTGCTTGAACGACGACTCGTGCTCCTCGTCCAGCACGATCAGGCCGAGATGAGGCGTGGGGGCGAAGATCGCGCTGCGCGCCCCCACGACCACCGACACCTCGCCCCCGGCAATCTGCTGCCAGTGCCAGTGGCGCTCGGCGTCGCTTAGGTGACTGTGGAGCACCGCCACCCGGCCGAAGCGCGAGCGGAACCGATCGACCGTCTGCGGCGTGAGGCTGATCTCGGGCACCAGCACGATGGCCTGGCGGCGGAACTCGATCACTCGTTGGATCGCCTGGATGTAGACCTCGGTCTTGCCGCTGCCGGTCACGCCGTGCACCAGGATCGTGCGGTGGCGCCGGGACTCCAACGCGGCGAGGATCGCTTGATACGCCTTCTCTTGGTCGGGGTTGAGCGTCAGGTGGGGCTGGCGCGGGACGCGGGGCTCTTCACGACGGGGCCCGACCTGCACCCGGCCCCGCTCGGCCCGGACTAGCCCCTTGCGACGCAGGCCCTGGATCGGCCCCTCGGTGCAGCCGGCCGCCCGGGCCAACTCGGCGGGGGTCAGCGGCCGCTCGGACCCGGCCAGCACGCGCAGGGCCGCGGCCTGCTTCTCGGGCAGTTTGGTATCCGAGAGGCGAGCGGCCGACTCGGGATCGACCGAGAGCAGCGTGGCCTGGCGCGTGCCCGCCCCCGCACGAACCCCCCCGGGCAGCACAGTCTCGAGCACCTGCGACCAGGGGCAGAGGTAATAGTCGGCCATCCACCGGGTGAGCCGGAGCATGGCGGGCGAGAGCAGGCTCCGCTGGTCGAGCAGCTCGGCCACGGGCTTGAGCTTGCGAGAGGTGGTGTCCTGGGTCTTCAGGTCGACGCAGTAGCCGGTGACCGGGCGGTTCCCCCGCCCCAGCGGCACGCGCACGCGGCAGCCGGTCGCCAGCATCTCGCGCAACCCGTCGGGCACCACGTAGTCGAGCACCCGGTCGAGCCCGGCCAACACGACCACCGAGGCGATGAGCTGCTGCGCGCGGTCGTCGGCCTCCCAGGGCTCGGCGTCGAAAAGCTGGCGCTGCTGGTGGGACATGGGTGCGGGATCGGCTAAATTAGGGAACTTGCGACACTCTCAGTCGACGGCCGAAACGCGCCGTACGACGGCCTTCCAAGGCCGTCGCCGCTGCATTGGGGCCCTCGACGGCCTTGGAAGGCCGTCGTACGTCGGACGGCTGAGGTGCTACAGAACCTCGAATATCCCACCAACCTCCCCTGGGAACAAGGCGAACCGACAACCGTGCGATTGGGCATCTTCGGCGGAACGTTTGATCCGGTCCACTACGGGCACTTGCTCTTGGCCGAGAGCTGCCGGGAGCAGGCGGCGCTGGACAAGGTCTGGTTCCTGCCCACGGCGGTCCCCCCGCACAAGCAGGGCCGCGAGCTGACGCCCGTCGAGCAGCGGGTCGAGATGCTCGAGCTGGCCATTGCGGGCCACGAGGCGTTTTCGGTGTGCCGCTACGAGGCCGCGCGGGGCGGCGTGAACTACACGGCTGACACCCTGGCCCACTTTCGCGAGGAGGACCCCGGGCGGGAACTATTCTTCCTGATGGGGGCCGACATGCTCGCCGACCTGCCCACTTGGCGGGAGCCCGGGCGGATCTGCCGGCTGGCCACGCTCGTCGTGGTCCGGCGGCCTGGCGCCGTGCCGATCGACTTCGGGCCCCTCGGCTCGATCGGCGGCGAGGAGGCGGCCGAGCGGGCCTGCCGCCACCAGGTCGAGATGCCCGAGATCGACCTGAGCGGCACCGAGATTCGCCGCCGCGTGGCCGCGGGGGGCAGCATCCGCTACCACACCCCCCGGGCGGTGGAGAAGTACATCGAAGCCCAGGGCCTCTACCGCGAGCCGTCCTGACGTAGCGACGGGCGGCTGACGTGGGGAGACCTCTCCAATCGTACCGAACCTGTAGCGAGGGAGCGAGGTCTGACGAGGAGGTGCATCCCAGCAAGAGCCACAGGCGAGCCGCCTCTGGCTACGGGCTTGGCTACGCGCTTCGGCGCACCGCCAGCATCTCACGGAGCGCGTGCGGCATCGGCAGCCCTAGCGCGTCGGGGTCGTGGCGGAGCGAGTCCAGGACCGCTTCGAGCTGATCCAGGGGGCCCAAGGCGAGGTCCAGAAAGAGCAGCTTCCGGTCCTTGAGCCGGCAGCCGCCCCCGCCGCTGCCGCCTAGCCACTCCTGGCGGACCTGGTAACCTGCGCGGGCGGCCAGGTCCAGGGCCGCTTCCAGTAGTTCCACCGTGTGCATCCCAGTTTCTCCAAAGCGCCGGGCTTGGTGCGGGCCGGGCGTTTCACGTTGATCGGTTACAGTTGCGCCGCGCGCGACGACGATACGGAAAAAAGGTCTAAGTGGTTTCCTCGTATAGAGTTAAGACCTGCGATTGGGGCAAGACAGCGAGGACATTTGAAGCCGGGCGAGCAGGTCAACCTGGTACTTTGTGAGCGGCTCTAACGTTCAGGGACTTCAGCCAGTTTCAGGAGCGATTTGTGGCAACCAACGGCTGTAGCGACGCACCGGACCTCAGGCAGCAGGTGGAAATCCTCAAGGAGCGGCTTGCCCAGGCCCAGAAGCTCACGGCCCTGGGCGAGCTGGTCAGCACGACCACGCACGAGTTCAACAACGTGCTGATGACCATCCTCAATTACGCCAAGCTGGGTATGCGCCACCGTGACGACGCCACGCGGGCCAAGGCATTCGAGAAGATCCTCTCGGCCGCCAATCGTGCCGCCCGAATCACCAATTCCGTGTTGGGCATGGCCCGAAACCGCACCTCGGCCCAGGAGCCGACCGATCTGAAGAAGCTGGTCGAGGAGACGTTGCTGCTGCTCGAACGAGAGATGAACAAGTACCGCATCCGCGTGGAGACCAGCTTGCAGCCCGTGCCCGAGGCCCTGGTCAACGGCAACCAGATCCAGCAGGTCCTGCTGAACCTGCTGATCAACGCGCGCCAGGCCATGTCCGGCGGCGGACGAATCACGATCAAGCTCCTGCACGACCCGGAAAACGACATGGTCGACCTCGTGGTGCGGGACTACGGCTGCGGCATCCCGGCCGACAAGCTGCCCCGCATCTTCGATTCCTTCTACTCGACCAAGGCGGGCCCCGACGCCAGCGGCAAAGGGGGCACCGGGCTGGGGCTCTCGATGTGCCGCGAGATCATCGAGGCCCACCGCGGCCGGATTCGCGTCGACAGCAGCCCGGGCAAGGGCACGGCCTTCACCCTGAAGCTGCCCACCGCCGCCAAAGCCGCTCCCGCCCAGCCCGCTCCGATTGTTCCCATGGCCCCGCCGGCCGACCTGCCCGGCCCGACGCCCCCCGCGTCCGTCGGCGGTTGAGCTTCCTCCATGACCGCATGAATGCGGTCACTACACACGGGGGCTGCTCAGGGCGAAAACCGCGGCTGCGGTTGGCAGCGCGCGGCCCCCCAGCGCTTCTGAAGCTCGCCGATGATCCGCTGCTCCAACTCGTGGTCGCGGCCCTGGGGGATCCAGCCTTCGGTGATCTCTTGCTCGGTGACGGGGCTCACCACGCGCGTCAGCGAGCCGTCGTAGCGGAATGTCGATGCCCCGGCCGTGGCGTGCTCGGGCCAGGCCACGTCCTCGAGGTACTTCAGCACCGTCACGTCGACGAAGTAGCCGGGCTGGTCCGGGCTGGGATACACCCGCACCACCGCACGCCGACGCATTGACTGCAGCGTGCTCTCCGCCAGCTCGTAGCCGCCGGCAACGTCCCGCCGCCACGGCTCCAGGAGCGTCCGGCTCACGACCGGGTAGGTGTCGAGTTGGCCCTCGGTGATCGTGTCGCCATAGCGTCGCACCGGCTCTTCCCGCTCGATCGGGAAGTAGTCGTCGACCACGTCGACCACGGTCTCCCATACGCCCTGGGGGTCGCCGGGGGGCGCGAGCGTCGGGTTGTCGTAGTAGACGCCCAAGGGAGCGGCCGGCCCGACCTGGTATCCCACCGGCGCGCAGCCCGAGACACCGGCCACGGCAACACAACATGCCAGCAACGCCCGCATCGCAACCGCCCCGCGCCTGGACGTGTAACCAAGGGTTCTTCCAGAAGAAGGGGCGGTAGTGTCCCCAAAACCGCCCGCCCGAGCAAGGCCAACAAAAAAGGTACTACGTACCTTTTTGCGGCAAGCTGGGAAGAATAGGGGGGCTGAATCCTGCGCGGAGATACCTGATATCGAGTCGCTGTCCCGTGTTCGTCCGCTCCAAGCGCCGTACGCCAAAGGGCCTCCCGGGAGCCCGGCTTTCGCTTTGCCAGTCCTCAAGATGTGTTCCGCCAGGACCCCTCCGCGAAAGGGTGCATCGCCTCAGCCATCGAATGGCATTCCGACCGCAAGTTGTCGCTCCCACCTCCGCACAAGGGGCCCATGCTGTCACGTTCGTCTCGGCCACAGGCTTGCTAGGATTCTGCATTGGTTGTCTGCCACCGGGCAAGCTGCTGTTTCCCGCGTCGGTCGTGAACACCTCCGCGCGCCAGCCAAAGGGGCTTCGTGCGGTCGGAGGGGGCGACCGCAAGTTGCGCTGGGCCCCGCGGAGGACACAGACGACTGTGAGCACGATCCAGATACTGACTCGATCCTCGGCGGTCCATACGTTGTGAGTCCATTCAGTGAGCTCGTCGAATCGCCCGGTTGCGTCGCGACAGCCGAGAACTTGCGGTACGTGACCACCGGTATCACCCGTAGTCGCGACAAGCCTCGACGTACGCCTCGATGTTTTCCCACGGCACTTCCGGTTCCAGCATGTGCGTCGGGCAGCAGAGCAGGCCGCCTTGCTCGCCCACGGCGTCGAGATTCCGCCAGACCGTCTCCTTCACTTCCCGGGGACCGCCAAACGGCATCGTGGTCTGTGTGCCCAAGGAACCGTTGAAAGATAGAGAATCCCTGTATTGTGAGAAGATTTCCATCACGTCCATGCACTCCGGCTGCACGGGGTTCAGCACGTCGATGCCCGCGGCAATGAGTTCGGGAATCAACTCGCTGACGTGCCCACAGGAATGGTATTGGATGATCACGTCCGGCTTAACGGCCTTGGCGGCGTCGATGACCTTCTTCAGCCGCGGTTGCAGCCAGGTCGTGTACATGCCTCGGGACATCATAATCGACTCCTGCATTCCGACGTCGTCACCCATCGCGATGATATCGGCGCCGGCGGCCGCGTATTTCTCTGCCCTGAAGCATGCCAGGTCCGTTATCTTGTCCAGCAGGAACACGGCCTTTTCGTCCTCCAGGGCCATCTCGGTCATGAGGGTCTCCATTCGCCGCATGTACCACGCGGTTTCCCAGATCGTGCATTCCATCCATATCTGGGCGGCGAGCCCCTTTTCGTGAATCGCGGCGATCTCCGCATCAAGGTACGACCAGTCCGCATTCTCGAAATCCGGCCAGGGATACTCCTGGAGTTGTTCCAGACTGTCGAGTCTCTCCAGCGGGTGGCGCATGTGCGTCATGTGATGCGCGAACTCACTGCCCGGTTCATGGGCAATACCCCAAATGTCCATTCGGGCACCGTCAGCGATGGGCGGATCGTAATAGAGGTCGTAGTTCCACATGCGCTGCGGAACAAACCCTTCGATCTCCGCGATCCACGGAAACCCCGGATCGGTAATCACCTGCATGGGAAACTGAAACACCTCGGCGTACTCGCCCTGGTCCGGATACTTTCTCCGGAACGTCTCCTCCAGTGCGGGGCACAGACTGAAGTGCACGGGCGCCTGCTCGAACCCGGTTCTTCGATAAAGGCTCAGCAGATTCTCGCGCGGAGTCATGGTCGTCACTCCCTGCGGATCAACGGGAAACCGGCTCTTGATACGCTAGTCGCCGGCTAGCTTGCCGAATCGATTGGCTACGGCCAGGGCCGGATCGAGCGGCACATCAACGCCCACGGTACCCTCCGGCACGTTGATGATATCGATGTTCTTCAGGGGTTTCCCCTCGAAGTGCGGCAGCCATGGGGCTTCTACTTCGAACAGCTCTCGGACCATGTCGCGCGTCTCTTTGAGCCCAAGGACTGCTGAGGTGAGCGGATCCATGGCCACGGCCGCGAACGCCAGTTCCGGGTCCGCGTTGACGGCTGCTTCGGCCGCGAGCATCTGCAAGGTGACGTTGCTACGATTCATGGCGGCCAACTGCGACGGCAATCGACCCACGTGCAACGGATGCAACCCCGCTTTGTCGACGTAGATCGGGACTTCTACGCATGCCTCGCGAGGCAGGTTGCTGATGTAGCCCTCCCGATTGATGACGTTGCCGTTGAGCCGGAACGGCTTGCCCGTCTCCAGGGCCTCGAGGATGTACGAACAATAATCGACACTTCTGGGTTCGAGATCGCCGCTTTCCAGCTCGAAGATGTTCTCCTTCTTGAATCTCTCCGTGACGCTGTTGTGGAACCGGTACCCGATGCCCGACTCACCGCCGAACAGCGGTTGGTCGCAGTAGGTGTCGAGCAGTTTGCGATTCTTCCGGAACCAGTACAAATACTCGGAAAGGTGGCCCGAACTCTCGGTCATGAAGTAACCGAAATGACGGGCGACTTCGATCCGGACTTTGTCGTTGATGTAGTAATCGGGCTTTTCGATGTTCTCTCGAAAGAGGGGATAAAGGTCCTTTCCGTCTTTCTCGAGCTTCAAGAACCACGCCATGTGGTTGATGCCCGCCGCCAGGAAGTCGATCTCGTTCTTGTCCACGCCGACGTAGCGGGAGATCAAGTCGAGCGTCGTTTGGATGCCGTGACACAACCCCACAAAGGGGACGTCGCTGGACATGGACATGCCGATCGAGCAAGTACACATCGGGTTGACGTAGTTCAGCAGGATTGCGCCCGGGCAGATTTCCTCCATGTCGCGCATCAGGCTCGCGAGCACCGGGATGGTCCTCAAGCCCCGAAACACGCCGCCAGGCCCCACGCACTGTCCGATGCACTGATCGACCCCGTATTTCATCGGGATCTCGTAGTCGCACTTGTAGGCTTCCATGCCCCCGATCTGGAACGTGGTGATGACGTAGTCGGCGCCGTCGAGCGCCTCCTTTCTGTCGGCCGTTGAGAAGACCTTGTGAGAGAGGTTGTTCTTCTTGATGATCTTGCCGACGTACTCCTCGACGCTCTTGGCTTTTGCCACGGCCGGGTCCATCAGGGCAACCGTCGCCCCTTCGAGTCCTGGTGTTTGCAGGATGTCATTGGTTAGCGTCGTGCTAAACACCATGCTGCCGGCACCGATAATGGCGATTTGGGCCATGTTCCTCTCCTCACGATTGGTTCGGTAATCTGAATCAGCCCTGAGTCTAGCCTAACCGGCAGGGTTGTCAATCATCGGTCGCAGATGGCGCGTTTTCTGCGCAGTGTCAAGAACGCGTCTGAGAGTCCGAACATGGCGAGTCCGACGACATCTTCCTTCGACGCCACGGAGGTGCAGTCAGGTGCGGCGGTGAGATCGACCGACGCGCGCAACGAGATCGCCCTTCGATGCTCAGGTCGCCCGCACTTCTGCCCCGCGGAGCAAGCCCGCGCCAGGCGGCTAAGTTGCGTCTCGTCCCTCACAAGAGGGATCTGCCCGCGCTCTCACTCCGGCGGCCGTCTTGCCTCAGGAGATGTGGCGCCTGGGTCTGGCCCCCGCCCCGTCAACGCCCGCACGATCAGCCGCCCATGCCGGCGCGAGTTCGACCGAGTGCGTTCCGAAGCTGGGGCTTGGAAACGAGAATCCAGGTTGAAGAACCTGCTACAGACGGCTGTTCCGACGAAGCCTACCGCGCGTGGACCGGCCGGCGGCCGGGTTTGCGGCGGGGGGTGGTGCCGTTTTCGCTGAGCACGCGTTGGGCCTTGGCCAGGTCGTTCACCCGGATCACGGCCAGCATCCCGCCTTTGGCACGGCCCAAGGAGCAGGCGGTGTAGGCGTAGTCGATGTTCAGGTGCTCGGCGGCCAGCTTCTCGCAGACCTTGCGGAAACCGCCCGACTGATTGGGCACTTCGACCAGCAGGACCTCGGTCACCTCGAAGCGGACGTTGGCTCGCTCCAGCACGTCGGTGGCCGCCTCGAAGTCGTCGGGAATGAATCGCAGGGTGCCCCGCTCCGTCGAGTCCATCACGGCCAGGGCCCGGAAGTTCACTTTCTCCTTTCCGAGCGCGTCGAGGAGCGTTGCCAGACGACCGGGCTTGTTGACCAACGTGACCGAGAGTTGCTTGGTCGTTTGCATGGCGCAAGTCCTTTCGTTGAGATTCCGGCTACCAAGACCAGCCCGCCAAGACCGCGGGCACGAAAAGAGTCTCTAACCCGATGATAACAGGCGGCGGTTTTCGGTCAAACACAATTCCCCAGTGGGGTCCCGTGGAACTGTTTCTTCCCGAGAAACGTCATACAATTGTACGACAGCCGGGAAGGCGGCGAGTTCGCCTTCGGAGGCGGCCCGATCGAGTGGGTTAAACCCCGTCAAAAGAAGGAGGGAGTGCCATGTTCCGCTGGTTGACGAGACTTCTGGCAATCGTGTTGTTCCTGGCGCCGGCATTGGCCCAGGCCCAGGGCATTTTGGTGGTGGTCGACCCGGACCAGGTGGTCCGTCTGCCGCGTCCGATCATCATCTACCCGCCGCACCCCCCCCATCCGCCGTGGCCGCGTCCGCGTCCCTTGCCGCCACCCCAGCCGCCGCAGACCTACAAGATCAAGGAGCTGGCGGTCAACGCCCGGCTGGTCGACCAGGTGGCCCAGGTCCAGGTCTCGCAGACCTTTGTGAACACGGGCAGCCGCCAGATGGAGGTCTCGTTCGTGTTCCCGCTGCCCTACGACGGGGCGGTGACCCAGATGACGCTTCTGGTCGACGGCAAGGAATACCCGGCCAAGCTCTTGGACAAGGACGAGGCCCGGCGCCTGTACGAGGAGATCGTCCGCAAGAACAAGGACCCCGCGCTGCTGGAGTGGATGGGCACGGGCCTGTTCAAGACGAGCGTTTTTCCTGTCCCCGCGGGGGCGTCGCGCACGGTGGTGTTGCGGTTCTCGCAGATGTGCCGCAAGTTCGAGGGGCTCACCGACTTCACCTTCCCGCTCTCCACGGCCAAGTACACCTCCGAGGCGGTCGAGGAGGTCAAGATTCGGGCCACTATCGAGAGCGCCGAGGAGATCAAGAACGTCTATAGCCCGACCCACGCGGTCGAGATCAAGCGGCCCGACGACAAGCACGCCGTGGTGACCTACACCAAGAAGAACGACGTGCCCGGCAGCGATTTCCGCCTCTTCTACGACGTCGGCAAGGGGAAGGTGAGCACGCGGGTCCTGAGCTACCGGCCCGACAAGCAGGAGGACGGGTTCTTCCTGCTCTTGGCCAGCCCGAAGATCGAGGCCCCCGACGCCGAGCGCCCGAAGAAGACGGTGATTTTCGTGGTCGACCGTTCGGGCAGCATGAGCGGCAAGAAGATCGAGCAGGCCCGGGGGGCGCTCAAGCACGTGCTGAGCAATCTGCGCCAGGGGGATTTGTTCAACATCGTGGCCTACGACAGCGAGGTCGAGAGCTTCCGGCCCGAGCTGGAGAAGTTCAACGACGAGACCCGCAAAGCCGCGCTGGGCTTCGTCGAGGGCATCTACGCCGGCGGGAGCACGAACATCGACGGGGCCCTGCGCACCGCGCTCGGGCAGATCAACGACTCCAGCCGGCCCAGCTACGTGCTGTTTCTCACCGACGGGCTGCCCACCTCGGGCGAGACCAACGAGATGAAGATCGTGCGGAACGCCAAGGAGAACAACGACGTGCGGGCACGGATCTTCACCTTCGGCGTGGGCTACGACGTTAATAGCCGGCTCTTGGACAAGCTGGTGCGCGAGAACCACGGCCAGTCGGAGTACGTCAAGCCCGACGAGGACATCGAGGACCGCGTGAGCAAGCTCTACAACCGCATCGAGTCGCCGGTGATGACCGACGTCGAGATCACCTTCGACTTCGACAAGGTGAAGACCGAAGAGGGCAAGCCGGTCAACCGCGTTTACCCCAAGGAGTCGATGGACCTGTTCGCGGGCGAGCAGTTGGTGGTCGTCGGCCGGTACCGCGAGCCGGGCACGGCCAAGGTGGTCGTGCGCGGCATGGTGGGCGGCCAGAAGCAGAAGTTCGACTTCCCCGCCAAGCTGGCCGAAAAGAGCAAGGACGAGACCCACGCCTTCATCGAGAAGCTCTGGGCCGTGCGCCGCATCGGCGAGATCATCGACGAGCTGGACCTCTCCGGCAAGAACGACGAGCTCGTGAAGGAGCTGGTCGAGCTCTCGACCCGGCACGGCATCCTCACGCCCTACACCTCGTTCATGGCCGACGAGAACAGCCGGGTCCAGGACCTGGCGGCGAACGTCCGCCGGGCGGAAGGACGCCTCGACGCCCTGAACCAGGCATCCGGATTCGGCGGCTTTGCCCAGCGCCAGCTCAAGGGGGCGTATAGGATGGCGGACCGGGCGCCCGCCGAGGCCGCCGCGGCACCGGCCCTGGACGCCTTTGCCGACGCGCCGGCAAGGGCCCGCGGCGGCGGAGTCGCGGGTCCCGGTGCCCCTGCGGGCCGTGCACAGGGCGTTGCGACACAGCCGGCCGCCCCGCTCGCCGAGGCCGCCGAGGAGATCCAGTCGGCCCGGCAGACGGTGCGCAACGTGGCTAACCGCACGTTCTACCTCCGCGACGGGCGCTGGGTCGATTCCCTGGTCACCGAAGAGCAGGAGAAGGACCCCGTGCGCATCAAGCAGTTCAGCGATGAGTACTTCGAGCTGGCCCGCGAGCACGGCAAGAAGCTCTCGCAGTACCTCGTGTTCGACGAGCCGGTGCTGATCCGGCTGGAGGATACGGCGTACTTGATTGAGCCGTAGTCGAACCGGCCCTCGGCCGACAGACGCGCACCCGGGGCGGCAGTTCTCACTGCCGCCCCTTCTGTCTCTTGCCGTAGCGACAGGCGGCTTGCCTATCGAAGAGCGCGAAGACCGCAGGCGAGCCGCCTGCGCCTACGGCCGGCGCCGAAGTGGCACTCCCGCCTGCGGGCAATTACCATGGAAGGTTCACGGCACGCGCAGGGCGTGCCTTGCGCCGGCCGACTCCCCGAGAGCTGCGAGCAGAGCACCCGACATGCCCACCCAAACGCCCCGCGCCCGTGTGCCGAAGCGGATCCCCCTTGCAGCGGTTCTGTTGCTCGTGCCGCTCGGTCTCGCGGGGGGGCAGGAACCCGCCGCGCCGCCGGCCGAGATCCCCGTCCCCGAACTCTACCAGCAGGCCCGGCAGGCCTCGGTGGAAGTCCTGGTAAACGACCATCTGGCCGGCACGGGGTTCTTCGTCGACAAGGGGGGGCTGCTGTTTACGGCCGCCCACGTGCTCGATCGGCCCGAAAGCCGGGTGGAGATCATTTCCCCGGCGCTCGGCCGCATCGAGGCCAAGCTGCTGGCCGTTGACATGGGGCACGATCTGGCCCTGTTTCAGCTCCCCGCGCGCGAGGAAGGCTACCCGGCCCTCGAACTGGCAGAGGAGATGCCGACGGTCGGCGAGCGGGTCTTCCTGCTCGGCACGCCTCTGTACCGCCACAAGGTACTGCTGCCCGGCATGGTCGCCCGCGCCGACAACGTGTTTATCTACTACCCCGGCCGATACGTCGAAGCCACGCACATCGCGGCCATGGTCCAGGGGGGCACGTCGGGCGGACCGTGGATGGACGCCCGGGGTCGGGCGATCGGGGTCCAGTCGGGCACCATGCGCGAGCAGAACTCGCCCGCCGGCGTCGCCAAGATGGTCCCGCTCGCGGCCCTGCGCACCCTGCTCACCACCCGCCGCAACGCGGCCACGCCCACCTTCGGCGCCGCCGTCGAGGAACTCTGGCAGCACACCCATGACGTGCTGAAGCGCTTTCCCCCGCGGACCGAGGCCCTGGTGCTCCGCCAGATCCAGAAAGACGGCCCGGCGGCCCGGGCGGGGCTCAAGGAATGGGACGCCATCACGGCGGCCGACGGCCACCGCGTGCGTCTTACGGCCGAGCTGCTGCGGATCGTCCGCGCCAAGAAGCCTGGCGAGACCCTGAAGCTCGACATCCTAGGGCCCGACGGCACCGGCGCCCGCCAGCTCGAGGTCCGGCTGGGCTGCCTCGAAGCCGGCTGGCCGCAGGCGGCGCCGTCCGAGTCGCCAGACGGCTAGGTGCAACGAATCCCCTGCACTGAGAGGATCCGGACGCCCCTTTCTGTTTGGTGCCGGGTCGGGGCCGGATTACAATGGAACTATCGACGGTGTCCGGAAACCGGCTTCCATTCCGGCCGCCAACCGGGAGGCAACCCCATGGATAACGAAGAACCTGCGGCCAGCGCGTCCAGGTCCGCGGCGAATCAACCGGAAGACGCGGACGCGCCGCCCGAGCCCTGCCCGAACGACCCGCCCGAGGTCCACGCTGCGGCCGAGGCCGTGGAAAAGGCCAAGGCCGCCTTGCGCGAAGCCCAGGAGTGCTACCAGCGCGTGCGCAAGGAGGCCACCGAGCGCCTGAAGCAGGCCCGCGAGACCCGCGTGGGCGACCTGATCGACGGGCTGCTCGGTCTGGTCCGGAAATACCCTGGTGCCGGCGTGATCACGGCACTGCTGGCCGGGTTCTTCCTGGGCCGCCGGTTCCGGCGCTGATCCACCGCCCGTCTCGCATTCGCAGTTTCCGCGACGTGCCGATGAGCGTTTCCTCCCCCGACCGCGACCTACACCGCCGCAAACGCCGGCTGCGTTTGGAGTTGGGCCGGGTCCGCCGCAGGATTGACCGCCGGGTCCGCGGCTCCCAGCGCAGCGCCCGCCAGCTTCTCGACTGGCGAACCTACGCCCGGCGCTATCCGGGCAATGCCATGCTGGGGGCGTTCGGCCTGGGTCTGGCCCTGTCGGCAGGGCTGGGCGCCCGGGGAGTCTCGCGCTGGCTCGGGCTGCGTCTGTTCCGCAGCGCGTTGCGCGACGCAGAGAAGCGGCTTGGCCGGGAGCTTGCCGACATCTGGGCCGAATCGACCCCGGCCGGCGACCACGCTATCACGCCCGACCCCTGAGCCGCCGACCATGCCCAAGGACAAGCCACCCCTGTTTGCCGGCCTCCGCCAAGAGCTGGGCGGCCTGTCGGGTGAGCTGGCGCGATGGCTCAAGGCCCACTGGGAGCTGGCCCGGCTTGAGATCGAGGCCGATCTCAGCGAGGCCCGGCGCTTGGCCGTTGCGCTCGTGGCCGCGGGCGTGCTGGGGCTGGCGGCCTTGCCGCTGTTGGCCACGGCCCTGGCCTGGCAGCTCGATGGCTGCGCGGGCCTGGGGTTCAGCGGGTGGCTCGCGCTATTCGGGGTCGTGCTGCTACTGTCGGCAGCCGTGGGCGGAGTGCTCGCCTGGCGACGCTTCCGGCGCCGCTACAGCGGCCTGGAGGAAACCCTCGAAGAGCTGCGCGAGGACCTGGTGTGGCTTGGGGAATGGATCGAGAAGAGTGGTGAGTGGCGAGTGGAGAGTGGTGAGGAGTGAGGGGTGGTTGTATCGCCGACACTCTCCACTCACCACTCTCCACTCACCACTCCCTACGCGTACCCCCCGTCCATCCCCAGCCGGGTCTTCAACTCCTCGAACTTCCGGGCGTAGCGATCGCTCGAGGAGTGGACGTGCTCGGCCTCGGTGATGAACTTCATCTGCTCGTCGCAGCGAACGCGGCGGTCGCCCAGCACCTCCTCGAAGCCGTCGAGATCCTCGCCGTAGACGATCAGGAGCTTGTGCTCGTCGAACTGGACTTCCAGGGGCACGCCCGGGTTGAGCACGGCCAGGCCGGTGCAGCCGTCGTTCGTCAAGAGGTCCTCGTACTCCCAGAGGATGCTTTTCAAGACCGGCATGTCGATGTGCTCGCGGTACAGGTCGGTGTGGCCGCTGCTCTCGCGGCTGTGGCTGGTCTCCAGCACCACGTCGACCACGTTGCCCAGCGGGTCCAGCAGGTCCATGAAGACGTCGAACACATCCTGGCCCGAGACCGCCGCCATCAGCACCGGCACGCTGGTCTTGCTCTGCTCGTCGCGATAAGCGTCGTGGCGGAAGCCCTGCGTGGGCACGACCTGCAAGTCGTAGCTGGGCCGCACGGCGTCGGTCAGCAGAAAGCTGCCGTAGCGGCAAACCCCCAGATGAGCCTCCAGCTCCTCTTCACTGAGGTGCTCGAAGCTGCTCGTCCCGGCGGGCAGCGAGCCCTCGCGTAGCACGTTGCGGAAAAACCGTTTCAGGAAGCCCATCGGTGCTCTCTATGCGTGACGTGTGCGACTCACCGCGGGAGGGGATGGACGAGCCGAGCGGAAGCCTCTCTAACCAACCGTAGGTTACGCCGTGCGCGGGTGGGGGAGGTTGGCCTCGGTTCCCCGGGCCGATTTCGGGCGGCCCTGGCAGAAACGGAACAACCGGTACGCCCGCCAAAACCTCTCCGGGGGTGCCGGCCGCCGGGGACGTTCGGGCGGCGTCGCGGCCCCCCGCGCGCCACGCCGCCGGGAGCTGCCCCCAGCAAGTCTAGCACCGGAAACGACGCCGCAAGCCTCGCCGCCCCACCGCAGTTCCCCGCTGCCCGGCACGGCACGTGAGCCTGTCCGTATCGGGGAAAGTTTGCGAGGCATCGGGGCAACGGAGCGCTGGAATCCGGCCAGCGTGGGCCCGTTCGTAGTGACCGCATTCATGCGGTCTTCTCCCGACGCCCTCGTCAATCGACCCGATGAATCGGGTCACTACGAACCGGTTAGCGGTGGCCCCAACTCCCGCCAGCCGGTAGACTTAGGAAAATCGGCTAACCTTCTCCCGCCCGAACCGCGAGGCAGCCCGATGCCGCGCCCCGCTCAAATTTCTCCCTTCCGTACGCATCTCGCTCCGCGAGATGGGATTTCGTCTCGCGGAGCGAGATGCCTACTCGCCGCGCGATTGCTGTTGGCAACGTGCCTTTGTGCCGCCGCGCTGGCCGGCTGTGGTGGGCCGACCTCTCAGGCGGAACGGGGCCCGGACTCGGACGCCGCCTCCCGGGCCGCCGAGGACTCGGGACGCCTTGAGCGCGAGACCTGGGACATCGTCCGCATCGAGGGCACGCAGGTCGGCTACGCCCATACCCGGCTCTTGCGCCAGACGCGCGACGGGCGCGAGGTCTTCCGCGTCGAGGCCCGGCAGCACCTCCGCGTCGAGCGGTTCGGCGAGCCGACCGAAGTCGACGTCGCCTTCACGAGCGTGGAAACGCCCGACGGGAAGCTGATCGAGCTTCAGACCGAGATGTCGCTCGGGCCCACGCCCACCCGGACCGCCGGCCGGGTCGACGGCGGGCGCCTGCACCTCGAAACCACCACCGCCGGCAAGACCGTGCGCAACACGATCCCCTGGTCGGACGACTACGGCGGACCGGCCGCCATGGAGCTGTCGCTGTTGCGCGAGCCGATGAAGCCCGGCCAGGAGCGGACGGTCCGCTCGCTCGAGCCGGGGCTCAACGTGGTGGCCACCCGGCGGCTCCGCGCCACGAAACCCGAAGAGGTCGAATTGCCCGAGGGCCGCCGCAAGCTCTTGCGCATCGACCTAGCGACCCTCTTGCCCGACGGCCAGCAGTTTCGCGGGACCCTCTGGACCGACGAAGACGGGGACGTGCTTCGGAGCTGGACTGACGCGTTCGACATGGTGAGCGTTCGGGCCACCAAGGAGCTGGCGCTTGCCCAAGGGGAGGAGTTACTCGACTTGGGCACGGGCATCGCGGTGAAGCTCGACCGACCGATCGCACGGCCGCACGAGACGGTCAAGGCCCGGTACCGCGTCGAGCTGGAGGGCAGCGACCCGGCCGAGGTCTTTCCTTCGGGCGCGTCACAGCGGGTCGAGTCGACCGGAAAGAACACGGCGGTGGTCACCGTCTACGCCCTGCGGCCCGGGCGGCCGGGCGGCAACCCCGACGCGGTGCCCGACGAGCCGACCGACGACGACCGGCGCCCGAACAGCGTCGTGCAGAGCGACGCCCCGAAGGTCGTCGAGCTGGCCCGAGACGCCGTGGGCGACGCGGAGGACCCGTGGCAGAAGGCGGTGGGCCTGGAGCGGTTCGTGGGCGACTACATCCGCAGGGTGGATTTCACCCAGGCCCTGGCCACCGCCGCCGAGGTGGCCGACAACCCGACCGGCGATTGCACCGAGCACGCCGTGCTGCTGGCCGCGATGGCCCGGGCCGCCGGGCTCCCCGCCCGCGCGGCCATGGGGCTCATCTACGTGGCGGGCGAACAGTCGTTCCTCTATCACATGTGGACCGAGGTCTACATCGGCGGGCGTTGGATCCCGCTCGACGCCACCCTGGCCCGCGGCGGCACGAGCGCCGCCTACATCAAGGTGGGCCACAGCAACCTCGAGGGCGCCTCGGCCCTAAGCAGCCTGCTGCCGGTCGCCCGGGTGATGCGCAAGCTGAAGGTGGAGGTGGAGGAGGTGGAGTATTAGGCTCTGTTGGAGGAGTCGAGAACGGGGTGCCATGGGCGGCTTGTCCGCCCTTGCACGTGGAAAACGGGATGCCATGGGCGGCTTGTCCGCCCTTGAACCTGGTGATTCGGCAGCGGCAGACAAGCTGCCGCTGGCACCCAGGGGTCTTCCGACAAAGGCTAGAGCGGTTGCCCCTACTCCGGCAGCGTGAAGTCCGCGATCCAGAGCTGGCTCGATCGCTTCTCGCCCCGCGTGCTCGTCCACATCAGCTTCTTGCCGTCGGGCGAGAAGACCGGCAGCACGTCGGCCGCCGGGTGGTCGGTGACCCGCCAGGTGGGCCCGGGCCGGATGCGGCCGTCTTCCTCGCGGTACCGCATCAGCCACAGATCATAGTTTGGGCGCACGTTGGGGTTTGAGTGATCGGCCCCGGCCCAGATAATGTACGGCCCCTTGGGATACCAGTAAGGCCCGAAGTTCACCCCGTCGTTGTCCGTCAGGGCGGTCTCGTGCTTCCCGTCGATGCCGATCACGTAGATTTGCAGGTAGTGCTCCCGCTTCCGATCGCTGCGAAACACGACCCACCGCCCGTCGGGCGAGATGAACGGCCCGCCGTCGTAGCCCTTCGCGTCGGTCAATTGCCGCGGGTTCGAGCCGTCGGCGTCCATCACCCAGACGTCCGGGTCGCCGTCCCTGAAGCTGCAAAAGGCGATCCGCTTCCCCTCCGGGCCGTACGCCCCCTCGGCGTCGTAGCCCTTGGCCTCGGTCAGTCGCTTCAAGTTCGACCCGCCCGGGTCCGCCTCGAAGATCTCCATCCACGGATCGAACGGCCACGAGTACCGCCGTTTCTTCCCAGTCTTCTTCTCTTCCTCGAGCGCCGCTCGCTCGGCCGCCTCGGTCTCCTCGAGCTTGGGGTCCAAGTGGCTCGACGCAAGCAGTATTTTCCTCCCATCCGGCCTGAAGTAGCTGCACGTGGTCCTCCCCCGGCCCGTGCTCACCATGCGCGGCTTACCGCCATCGAGCGGCATGGTAAATATCCGGTAGAACGGGTATCCCTCCTCGACCGCCTGAAAGATGATCGTCCCCATGTCCGGCGAGAAATACCCCTCCCCGGCCTTGACGAAGTCCGAGGTGACCTGGCGGACGTTGGTCAGATACTCGGCTTCGGGAGAGTCTCCCGCTACCGCCGCACTTGCACACACACCTGCAAGCGCCATCACCAGCGACCGATAGCCAACGCGTTGAACGGGTGGGGTCATCTCGAAGACTCCCTGAGGACGCTTT
>Ga0180437_10003379_pt1 | contig 23847 bp, 11 predicted proteins | sample SS_ome_4_FD_132410 | JGI IMG/M metagenome (GOLD analysis project Ga0180437, IMG submission 132410) | Hypersaline lake sediment archaeal communities from the Salton Sea, California, USA - SS_3_D_1 metaG | ecosystem: Environmental > Aquatic > Non-marine Saline and Alkaline > Hypersaline >... | reverse complement strand
GCCGCCAGGGGGGCGCGGCGCGGCGAAGGGGGAAGCTCCATCCGGGGCCCGGTACAGCGACGTTGAGCTGATCCGCGACAAGTGGGGGATTCCGCATGTCTTCGCCGATACCGACGAGGGGGCGATGTACGGGCTGGGCTATGCGGCGGCGGAGGAGCGCGGCTTCCAGATGCACTACTGCCTGCGGATCATCCAGGGCCGGCTGGCCGAGCTGATCGGCGAGGCGCCGAAGATCCGGCGCCGCGAGACGGCGGTGGACAACGACCGGAAGATGCGGACGTTCGGCTTCGCCCGGGCGGCAGCGGCGGCGGCGGCGAACCTCGACGCCGATTCGAAGCGGCTGCTTCGGGCCTACTGCGACGGGGTCAACGCCTACTTCCGCACCACCGACAAGCGGAAGCTGCATCCCCTGTTCGCCAAGCTCCACATGAGCCCCGAGCCTTGGCGGGCGGAGGACTGCATCGTCTCCTGGTGGCACCTCGGGCAGTTCTTCGCCACCGACGGGACGCGCGACCTGATCGCGTGGCGTAACGCCACCGGCCGGGCCGGCCCCGCACGAGGCGGGGGGCGCGGGCAATTGCCCCGGCCGAAGCCGACGGCCCTGTGGACGGACGACTCGGCCGCCGTCGTCCAGCGCCACGACGTTTCCGACGAGTGGGTCGGCCGCACCGAGGCGCTGCTGAGGCGATACGGGCTCGACAAGCAGCTCGCCCCCGCCGGCCGGCCTTCCGGGCCGAAGTTCAGCCACGCCTGGGTCGTCGGCGGCAAGAAGACGACGACCGGCGCGGCCGTGCTGGTCAGCGACCCGCAGACGCCCGTGAGGAACCCATCCTTGTGGCACGAGTTTCACGTCTGCGGCAAGACGTTCAACGCCCGCGGCGTCGGCGTGCCGGGCAGCCCGGGCATCCTGATCGGCTTCAACAAGCACGTCGCCTGGGGCGTCACGGCGCTCGGCTCGGACCAGGCCGACCTGTTCCGCCTCCGGACCGACCCCAAGCGCCCGGACCAGTACTTCTTCGACGGTCGCTGGCGAAGGATGAGCGTCGACCGCCAGAGAATCCGCGTCGCCGGCGGCGCCCCCGTGCCGATCGTCATCCGCCGGACGCACTTTGGCCCCGTCGTTACCGATTTCGCCTTCGCGCGCCCGGGCGACCCGCAGGTGGCGCTGAAGCGCGTCCCGATCTGCCAGACCGACGGCGAGACGATCCAGGGCCTCTTCGCCATGATGCGGTCCCGCGGCGCCGCCGAGTTCTACCGCGCCCTGGCCGGATGGCGGTTCCCCAGCGCCAACATCGTCTTCGGCGACGGCAGGGGGAGTATCGGCTACTCCGTCGTCGCCGCCACGCCCGTCCGCTCGGCCTCCGCCGTCCACGGCAGCCGCGCCGCGATGGACGGGACCGCCTCCAAGCACGACTGGCAGGGCTACGTCCCCCACGAGCTGCTGCCCCACGTGCTCGACCCGGCCGCCGGCTGGCTGGCCAGCGGAAACCACCGCCCGATCGCGTCGTTCTACCGCATCCCCATCGGCATCAGCACCGGCGCGGGCGGGCACTCGCTGCGGTCGTGGCGGCTGTACGAGCTGCTGGGGGCCAGAGACCGCTTCCGACCCGAGGACGTGCTGGCGGTCCACTACGACACGGTCAACCCGGCCCGACGGGACATCGTGCGGCTGGGCTATCACCTGCGCGACGTGCTGAAGCAGCCGCTGTCGGAAGATGCCGCCGCGGCGCTGAAGCACCTCGACCGCTGGTACCGCGCCGGCGCGCCGTCGGACCTGGCCACGCCGGGCGCGGAGGTCGCGATGGGGATCGGCACGTTCTTCCGTTTCGTCGCCACGCCGCTGGCGGACAGGCACGGCGGCGGGGAGAGCGGCCTGTGCCGCTTCCTTCGCGACGTCGGCCGCCGCATCGCCAAGGACCCCGAGGCCCCGCTGGACCGGCAGGAGCGGCAGTTCGTCGACAACGCCCTGGCGGCGGCGTGGCGGTCGGCCGGCGGCAGGCAGCGAGGCGCCCCGGCCCGCTGGAACGCCCAGGCCCGCCGGCAGGTCACGGGGCGCAAGCTCGGCTGGTTCGAGAGCCTGGACGGGTTCGCCGGCCTCGACGCCGACGGCGACCTGACCTGCCCGCCGATCACCTGCATCGACGGCGGGACGATCAAGTCGCAGGCCGCCCAGTCGTACACGCAGTTCGTCCCCCTGCACGACGTCGACGCGGCGATGAGCGTCCTGCCGCCCGGCCACAGCGATCGCCGCGACGACCCGCGCCGCGCCAGCACGATGAAGCTGTGGGAGACCGGCCGCCTGCATCCCGCCCCCCTGTCGCGCAAGGCCGTCGAGCGAATCGCCGCCGACCGCCGCGCGCTGCCGAACTGACCCCGCCCCGTCATCCGCGTCGAGCTTCGCCCGGACTCGAGCCATGCCTTTCTCCTTGGATTCCCGCGCGCCGGGACGGATAATGTCGCCGTGACAGGGTCGGTGGTTGCTGAGGAGAGGTTCCTCTCGCTGCCGGCGAACTCGGTCGGCATCCGTCTTCGTTTGCCGCCTGCACCCAGGTTTCCCGCCCCTGTGAATGTCCTCCCTTCACCGCCGCGGATCCGTTGGCCTGGATGAGCATGCTCGCGAATCCAATGTGCTGATTCCTCCCAAGGGGCGGCGCCAGTCCCGCGGGGCGATCGGCCGATGACCGGGCTGGGAGAAGACATGCGCTTGTACCTGATCAACCCGTACAACCCGCTGGTGAGTCTGGCCAACGTTAAAGGCAACCGCTGGAAGCGCTACCGCGTCTGGAAGCCCTTGGGGCTGTTGGTCCTGGCGGGTCTGACCCCGCCACAGTGGGCGATCACCGTCATCGACGAGAATCTCGGCCCGCGGGACTACGCCGCCATGCCCCGCCCGGACCTGGTGGGCATTACCGCCTTCACGTCCCAGGCCAGCCGCGCCTACGACGTGGCGGGACAGTTCCGCCGTCTGGGCGTGAGCGTGGTGATGGGCGGAATCCACGCCACCATGTGCCGCCGGGAAGCGCTGCGACATGTCGATTCGGTGGTGACCGGGGAGGCCGAAGGTGTCTGGGCGGCCGTCCTTGACGATGTGCGGCGCGGCCGGCTGAAGCGGACCTACGCCGGCCAATGCGTGGACATGGCCGAGGTCCCGCCGGCCCGACACGACCTGCTGACCCGGGGTTACGCCTTCGGCTCCATTCAGACGACGCGCGGCTGTCCTTTGGACTGTAGCTTTTGCAGCGTGTCGGCCTTCAACGGCAAGGACTACCGCCACCGGCCCATCGACCATGTGATCCGGGAACTGCAATCGATCAAGGAGAAGTGGGTCCTGGTGGTGGATGACAATCTGATCGGCATCAACACGTCGCACATCCAACGGGCCAAGGAGCTGTTCGGCGCGATGATCCGGGCCGGTCTGCGCAAGAACTGGATCGGCCAGGCCACCGTGAACATCGCCGACGACGAGGAGCTGCTGACGCTGGCGGCGCGGGCCGGATGCCGGGGCGTCTTCATCGGGTTCGAATCTCCCACCGCCCAGGGCCTGGTGGAGGTGGGCAAGAAGTTCAACCTGCTCAAAGGGCGCGATTTCAGGAAGTCCGTCCAGCGAATCCGGCGGCACAACATCCTCGTGGTCGGGTCGTTCATCATGGGCCTGGACGCGGACCAGCCGGGCATCGGCGCACGGATCGCCCGCACGGCGCGCAGCTATGGCCTGGACCTGCTCAACGCCCTGTTCCTCACGCCCCTGCCGGGCACGCGCCTATGGAACCGGATGGCGGGCGAAAACCGTATCGCCGCCGGCGATTTCCCGCGCGACTGGCAGTACTACACCTTGGGGTTCCCCACCGCCTGCTACAAGCACTTCTCCTGGGAGGACATCCTCGAGGAAATGAAGTGCTGCGAACGGCGTTTCTACTCGTTGTGGCAGGTCTTCCGCCGGGTGGCCGGAAACTTCCTGAGACGGCAGCGCCCGATCCTCTCGCTGGTGAGCAACCTCTCGTATCGAAGGAACGCTCGGATGACCCACAAGAGCTATGGGCAGATGGACCTGCCCAAGGGCGAATGTCGAGAAGGGCGCCGCGTGGTGCGGCTCCCGGGAACTGACCGAAGCGGATCTTCCGCCAGTGGATTCTCTCCTGCCTAGTCCGTTGCACATTACGCGCCTCTGAACCGCCGGCGCACACTCCACTGAAGAATTCGTGGAATCCACAGATCCTGTAGTGGAATTGTGCGTCCAATCCCGAGAACAGGCAGGCGGCCATGACGGCGACGGATATCTCGGAAGGGGAACCGGCGGAGATGAGGCGGCTTGCCAACGAGCTTGGGGAGCAGCGGCGATGAACGCGTGGAAAGCAGACCTCTTGTCGAACTCACTCGCTCAGCGGGTCCGGTGGGCGCTGATCCACTTCCTATGGCAGGGCACGGCCACTGGCGGCAAGCTCCTGCCGCGGATTCGCAGGATCGTCGGCCTGCCGGATCGCGACTCGGCCGGGGCGGATCGGTGGCTGGCGGGGATTCTCATCATGGCCGGCCTTCTCGCCGCCGGGTCGATTCTCTACGGCTGTGCCGCCCGGGCCCCGGCGCAGCAACCCGTTGCGCACCGAACGCAGGAAACCACCTGGGGCGACGCGGTCGAGGGCGTGCAGCTTTGCCTGCGGTGCGATCGACAGCGGTGGCGTGGCGGCCAGACGATCACCTGGAGGATCGACGTCCGCAACACCGGCAAGCGGCATCTGAGGTTTGCGCCCCACGCGTACGAAACCGTGAAGATCGACGTCGATGGACGAGTATTCGACCTTCCATCAACACGCGGTAGGGCCAGATCGTACGAGTTGAAGCCCGGTCAGGAACACCGGAGCATCTCTTTTTCGGTAAGTCGTCGCTGGCAGCTCAAGGACCATCCATTCGATCTCCGGCCGGGCAAGCACACAGTCAGGATCACACTGGCCGTCCGTCCGGCCAAGAGCGAAGACGGTGGTTGGCTCCGGGTGACCAGCAATCCGGTCCGGATCGAGGTCCTCCCCAACGGACCCCCTGAGAGCGCTTCCTTCGGCCCGGTGATCGAGCGAGTGATCGCATGCCGCAAGGGGTTCTCCGGCGAGGCCGCCCCGGAGCCCGGTCCGATGTATCTCGATCTGGACACGGCTGCGTACGTGAAGCTCAAGGCCTTGCCCACGAGCAGGATGATCCGCGGCGCCGGCGTGGACGTCTATTGGGAACCAGGGGCCGGCGGCACCGGGGCGAGGCTGGCCACCTCGAACCTCCAGCTTCAGCCCCTCTCTGAGAAGGCCGGGTGGAACAGCAGTCCGGAACGTCTTCGCAGGGCATTGCTGGCCGCATCGCCATACAGTCTCGCGCATCCGGGAGACTCGACGCTGGCCTTCAAGACGCGAGACGGCGGCGTGGGCGTACTTCAGATCCTCGGCCTCACGGAGGATCGACAGGGGATGAGAATCCGGTACAAGCTCGTCCGCCCGTCCTCTCCCGCCGCGAGTCGGCCGACGACGCGGCCGGGCGCTGCCGCCAGGGCGTCGGCAGGGCGGCTCCGGCGTCTGTGGGTCGCCCTCGGTTCTGCCGACTACGTCGAGGCGGACAAGGCCGCCGCTGCCATGGTGTCGGCCGGTGATGAGGCGGTTGCCTTCCTGGCCGGGCGTTTCGCCCCGGCGCGCATCGACGCCGCGCGCGTGCGCCAGCTCATCGCCGATCTGGGCAGCGCCAGGTTCGCCGTCCGCAAGAAGGCCCACGATGAGTTCAGGGCTCTGGGGCGGGGGGCCCTGCCGGCGGTGAAGGAGGCCCTGAAGCAGGCGGAACTGTCCGCCGAGGCCCGCGCGCGTGTCGACGAAACCGTCAAGCACTGGACCCGCCCGCCGGCGGGCGACGCACAAGGCAGGCGGATCGAGGCCGCCGAACGGGTGCTTGTCGGGATCGGCACCGCACGGAGTTCCGGTCTGCTGGACCGCCTGGTGCGGGAGCAATGGCTTCCGTGGGGCGAGGCGGTCAAGGGCGTCCAGTGCCGCCTGCGGGCCAAGAGGAGCGCCTGGCAGGTCGGACAGTGGCCCGACCTACAGGCCGATCTCCGCAACCGGGGAAAACGCAAGCTGACGATGGGAGTCTGTCCCTGGTCCTGGGATATCCAGTGCGACGGGGTCTGGTACCACGCTGCGGCTCGGTATAGCGGGGACATCAGGATCCTGTCGATCGAGCCCGGCCGTCAGGAGAATGGCATTCCCCTTTACGTGGAAGCCAGGTGGCATTGGCGGAGCAAGGCGAGGAACCGTCCGCTGGCGCTCAAGACGGGCAAGCACACAATGCGTGTGGCCTTCAGAGTCGCGCTGGCAGGCCTTGGCGATTGCATGGTCGTGAGCAATCCGGTCGCGATCGAGGTCGTCCCCGCGGGCAAAGGTCCCGCCACGTAGCCGATCGGGGCGTCCGTGGCGCAGGGTCTGTTGACGGCGCCCGTGAGTTCCCGTGGCCGGCCGATAGGGGGGAGGCCGACATCGCATTTGACGACCGGGCGGCGGGACGGAAACGTCAGCCGCCGCTTGCGGCGGGTCCGGCCCATGCTCGCCAAACAGCGGTCAGCCTGTCTTCTTCCCGCCCTTTTTGGCCTTCTTCCCGCCCTTCTTGGCTTTCTTCGCCGGGGCCGGCTTCTTCCCGCCCTTGAGCACGTAGACGCCTCGGGAGACCTTCTCGAAATCATCGCCCCGGGCCGCCGCCGCCACGAGATTGTAGAAGTCCTTCGCTCCGCTTTTGTAGCCGGCCGCCTTGACAGCCGCCATGATGTCCTTCACCCTCATGCCGCCGGCCGCCTTCGCCAGAACGTCCTGGATGTACTCGACCAGCGACTTGCCGGCGGCTCGCGCCGGCTTCGCCGCCGCCTTGGCGGGCTTCGCCATCGCCTTCTTCCGCGCTTTCTTCCGCGCCTTCCCGGCCGGCTTCGCGGCGGCGGCGCCGGCCTTGCCCTTCAAGGTATAGACGCCGCGGGCGACCTTCTTGAATCGCTTGTCGGAGCCCAGCGCCTGACTCGCGACGTTCCCAAACTGCGCCGACTTGCTCTTGTAGCCGGCCGCAAGAGCCAGCTTCGCCGCCTCGGCGACCTTCACGTTGCCCTTGCCCACCAACACTTTGGCAAGAACGTCCGTCAGGCTCGGCCCGCCCTTCGTCCGCTTCGCTCTCTTGGCGGCGATCTTCCTGGCGGCCTTCCTTCTGCCCTTCCGCTTCGCCTTGACGCGTCCGCCGCCCAGCGCGGCAATCCTGCCGTCAAGGGCAGCCAATTGCTTGGCGATCCTCTCCCGCTGAGCATGCAGCTTCGACAACTGCTTCTCCCGGGCAGCCAGAGCTTCCTTGAGCTCGTCGATGGTCATTGTCTTGGGCATGTTTGTTCTCCGCGCGTTTTGGGGACGGCACACATTACCGTGATGGCCACTGCCCCGCAACACTTTCCTTTCCACAAAAAATGGTTGCTTACAAACGGGCTTCACCGCAACGGCAAGCCGGCACACGGCCGAGCCGGGCCGTCCCTCAACGGTTGCATCCCGTCGTTGCCGACCTTTGGGACAGGCAGGCGCAGCAACTGTGTTGCAGGGGGAGACTCCCCGCCGAGCGAGGCCGACGGCGGCAGGAAGGTGGGGGCACACGGCTTGGGTGGGGGGGCATGTGGGGCCACAGACCCCAGTCGGTGGGATTGGCACAAGAGGGGCTCCGGAACTCTCAAACTCGTAAGATCTGCAATAACAGATGTGTGTAAGCTCCTGCCGCTCCCGATTCGCTCTGCGGCCCTCGGTCAGGCACGCGGTTTGCCCATTCCGCGAACACAGGCTCTCCGGGCAAGGGCGTCGAATTCAAGGGACCCAGGCAGGGACGAAAGGAACGGATCATGGACAGCACCAAGGGAATCCGACCGCGCCGAGCCGGCGATATGGGGAGACCGAGCGGAGGGAGGAGGGAGGGTCCGGTCGAGCCGGCCGCCCTGGAGATGCTCGAGCCGCGGATGCTCCTTGACGCGGGAGATCCGACGGCGCTGGACGGCGACGTGCTCCAGGTCCACGGCACGACCGGAGCGGACGTCATCACCATCGAGGCCGGCGAGGCCGACGACACGGGGCATCGCGACGTGTCGGTGACGATCAACGGCGTGACCGAGCAGTTCAGCGACGTCATCGCTTCGGTCGAAGTGCGCGGGTACGCCAAGGCGGACGACATCCGCATGACCGGGGACCTGAAGATGGTCGCCCACGGCGGGTTCGGGGACGACTACATTCGCGGCGGCACGGGGCGGGACGAGCTGCACGGCAACGAGGGGGACGACATCATCGACGGCGGCGACGAGTACGCGGCGCTGAAACTGCTGAAGCCCGCCTCGGCCACGCCGCCCCCGCCGGCGGCGCCCGATCAGGCCACGCCGGAGCAATCGCCCCAGGAGGCCCCCATCACGGTCGGGCCCAGTGCCGGCGGGGACTGGATCTACGGCGGTGACGGCAACGACGTGATCGACGGCGGCGCCGGCCACGACAGGCTCTTCGGCGGCGACGGCGACGACCTGATCGAGGGGGGGGCCGGCAAGGACACGATCTATGGCGGCGGCGGCGCCGACGTGATCTACGGCAATTCCGGAGACGACACGATCCACGGCGGGAAGAGGCAGCCCGGCCGCCTCTTCGAGGACAAGGGCGACACGATCTACGGCGGCAGCGGCAACGACGTCCTCAGCGGCGGGTACGGCAACGATCGCCTCGTCGGCGGGGCCGGCGACGACGAGCTGGACGGCGGGGTCGGGATGGACGCGCTGTTCGCCCACGAGGGGACCGACACGATCGACGGCGGCTGGGGCAGCGATCGGATCTACTTCTCCAGCCTCTCCGTCATCGCCGACTTCGACGGGGACGACACGGAAGACGCCGCGTTCGCCCTCGGAAGCGACGGCGGGACGTGGACGCAGGGCGAGCTGGACCGCCTCGACGACGCGGTCAAGCTCATGCACGAGGCCAACGGCACGAACGCGACCATCCAGCGCCCCGGCGGAGCCTACGTCACCTTCACTCGCTGCGGCGACAACGGAGACATCTACGCCACGAACCTCGGGGGTGGGCTCATCGAGATCTACGACGGGGCCGTCGAGCTCGACGACGCCGGGAAGGACTGGTTCGGGCGGACGATCGTCCACATGCTGGGCAACAACTGGGACACGGAGAACCCCGACTGGGAGGAGTTCCTGGAGCTGTCCGGCTGGACGCAGGTCAACCACGACGGAGAGGACGGCTGGTCGTACACGAACAAGTACCTCCAGGAGTGGTGGTACGAGACCGACTCTGAGTTTGCCCGCTCCTACGGCAGGGAGCACCCGATGGACGACTGGGGCACGTGCATCGAGGCGTACTTCTACGGCGACAACTGGGACGGCACGGTGGATGAGGACCACAGTTGGATGCAGGAGAACATGCCGGAGAAGTTCGCCTTCGTCGACGACTTCCTGACCAACTTCGAAGGCTGAGGGAGGCCGGGTCGGACCCGGCAGGCAGACAGGGCGCGGCGGGTACCCTGGCCCCGCCGCGTCCTGCTGCGCCGGGCAAGCGCGCGAGGAAGCGCGGCTGCCGCTTCGGGACGCCTCGGCGGATCAACTCGTCGGCCGGGCCTTTGAGTGTGGCCACGGGGCCCCGTCGTCCGCGTCGACCGGCCGCCGGCTGCGCCTGGACGCGGCGGCGTGGCGGGCCTATATTGGTCGATATGAGCGATCTGCCCGACAACCCGGCCGACGGCCCGCCGCCGCCCGATCCGCTGAGCACCGAGCCGGTGAAGTACGACCCGGTCGGCGCGAGGGTGCCCGACCAGGTTGCCGGCGGGGTCTTCAGCAGCGGGGTGATCGTCCTCGACGGGCAGGAGGAGTTCGTCGTCGACTTCGTCCAGGGCGTCGCCCGCCCCCCTCGCGTCGCCGCCCGCGTCGTCCTCAGCCCGCGCGTGATGGGGCAGTTCATCGAGGCGCTGAAGGAGAACCTCGGCAAGTACGAGAAGTCGTTCGGCAAGCCCCCCGAGCTGCCCCGCCCCCCTCGCGACCGCCGGCCCAGCGCCAAGGAGATCTACGAGGGGCTCAAGCTGCCCGACCAGCAGCTCAGCGGCTCCTACGCCAACACCGTCCGGATCGCCCACTCCGCCTCGGAGTTCCACTTCGATTTCATCACCCGCTTCTTCCCCACGGCCGCCGTCTCCGCCCGGGTGTACATGTCCGCCCCCCAGGCGCCCCGACTGCTCGAGTCGCTGACGACGAGCTACCAGCACTTCATCAAGAAGCGGCAGAACCCACCCGGCCCGCCGTAGCGTCCTGCGGCGGCGTGATCGAGGCCTCGCGCTCGCGGGATCGCCCCTTCCTCTCCGCGGCAGCGATGGTGCATCACGGCGCGTCGGCGCGTCACTTGGCGGGCTGCTCGAAGCGGGGGACGCGGCGGTGGCAAGTGGGGTGGCCCGGGTGTTTCTTGAAGTAGTCCTGGTGGTACGCCTCGGCCTCGTGGAACGCCCCGGCCGCCACGACCTGCGTGGCTACGTCGTAGCCCTTGCCGCGGAGTTCGGCGATGAGCTTCTCGGCGGCTTTCTTCTGCGACTCGTCGAGGTAGAACACGGCCGAGCGGTACTGCGTGCCCACGTCGGGGCCCTGGCGGTTGCGCTGCGTCGGGTCGTGGATTTCGAAGAACCGCCGCGCGAGCGTCTTGTAGGATACGCGCTTCGGGTCGTACGTCACGCGGACGGCCTCGGCGTGGCCGGTCCGGCCGGTGCAGATCTGCTCGTAGGTCGGGTTCTCCGTGGTCCCGCCGATGTAGCCGGAGGTGACCTCGGCGACGCCGTCGACCTGCTGGAGCAGGTGCTCGACGCCCCAGAAGCACCCGCCGGCGAAGATCGCCACGCCGGCCGGCTTCTTCCCCCGCGCCGGGCGGAAGGCCAGCGAGGCCGAGTTCACGCAGTGGCGGACGTTCTTCGGCGTCAAGCCCTCGCCCAGGAACACGTGCCCGAGGTGCCCGCCGCAGGCGGCGCAGAGAATCTCCGTCCGCGACCCGTCGGCGTCGATCTGTCTTCTGACGGCCCCCTCGATCTCGTCGTCGAAGCTCGGCCAGCCGCAGTCCGAGCGGAACTTGCTGTCCGAGCGATAGAGTTCGGCCCCGCACTGTCGGCAGAGGTACGCGCCGGCCTCGTAGTGGTTCCAGTACTTCCCGGTGAACGGCATCTCCGTGCCCTTGCCCACGATGATCCGCTTCTCCTCGTCGGTCAGGGGGGGCATGGTCTGCTTGGTCTTGTCGTCGTCTGCTGTGTGCATGGGCGTTTGCCCCTTGCTGTCCGGTTTGCCCGCGCGGGGCTGCGGCGTCGTGCCCGGCTGGTCCGTGGCCCGGCAGGCCGCCGAGGCCAACAGGGCCGCCAGTCCCACCGCCCCGGCCGCCCGCGTCATGTGTTTGATCATAGCGTACACCCTCGGGTCGCTTCCTGGTGCATTGTAGGCTTCGCGGCCGCCGTCCGACAGCGCCTGCGCGGCCGGGCCTCGGGAGCCGACAGCGCAGGGCGGCAGATTCCGGTGACAGGCGGCCGCCATTCCCGTACAGTGTCGGCCCGACACGCCGTCGCAGTTCGAGTCAAGGAGAAGGCCATGAAGTCGTTGAGCAGACGCCGATTCCTCAAGGCCGTGGGCCTCGGGGCCGCGGCGCTTCCACTGGGCCGGTTCGCCCGGGCCGCAGCAGACAAGGACAGGCCCAACATCATCCTGATCATGTCCGACGACATGGGCTACTCCGACATCGGCTGTTACGGCAGCGAGATCGAGACGCCCACGCTGGACTCGCTGGCCGCCAACGGGCTGCGGTTCACCCAGTTCTACAACACCGCCCGCTGCTGCCCCACGCGGGCGAGCCTGCTGTCGGGCCTCTATCCCCACCAGGCCGGCGTCGGCTGGATGATGTCCAACCAGCGCGTCGAGGGCTACCAGGGCAGCCTCCACTGGAAGTGCGTCACGATCGCCGAGGTGCTCAGGACGGCGGGCTATGCGACGTACATGGCGGGCAAGTGGCACGTCACGCCGCCGAGGAGCAAGGAGCACTGGCCGCTCCAGCGCGGGTTCGACCGCTTCTACGGCACGATCCACGGGGCGGGCAGCTTTTTCGACCCCAACACGCTGACGCGCGACAACGAGTTCATCTCCCCCTACGCCGACCCGGAGTACAAGCCCGAGACGTTCTTCTACACCGACGCGATCAGCGACCATGCCGTGAGGTTCATCGCCGACCACGGCCGCAGCAGCCCGAACAAGCCGTTCTTCATGTACGTTGCCTACACCGCCGCCCACTGGCCCATGCACGCGCTGCCGAAGGACATCGCCAAGTACAAGGGCAAGTACGACGGCGGCTACGAGCCGATCCGCAGGCGGCGGTACGAGAAGATGAAAAGGCTCGGCGTCATCGAGAAGCACTGGAAGCTCTCTGAGCAGGCCGGCGACTGGGGCTCCGTCAAGAACAAGCCCTGGGAGGCCCGCTGCATGGAGGTCTACGCCGCCATGATCGACAACATGGACCAGGGCATCGGCAAGATCGTCGCCGAGCTGAAGCGGCAGGGGCGGCTCGAGAACACGTTGATCCTGTTCTTCCAGGACAACGGCGGGTGTGCCGAGGGCTTCGGCCGAGGCGGTGTGGGCAAGGGCCGCGCCGACAAGCCCCCGCTGCCGCCGATGGACCCGAAGGCGCTCCAGACCGCCATGGTGCCCAAACAGTCGCGCGACGGGTACCCGACGCGCCGGGGCGTCGGCGCGATGCCGGGCCCGGCGGACACGGCGATCGGGTACGGCAAGGCCTGGGCGAACGTCTCGAACACGCCGTTCCGCGAGTACAAGCACTGGGTGCACGAGGGCGGGATCTCCACGCCGCTGATCGCCCACTGGCCGGCGAGGATCGACGACAAGGGCAAGCTTCGCCACACGCCGTCGCACCTGGTCGACCTGATGGCCACGTGCGTGGACCTGGCCGGCGCGACGTACCCGAAGAAGGTCAAGGACAACGACATCCGCCCGATGGAGGGCGTCAGCCTCCTGCCGGTCTTCCAGGGCAAGGCCGTCGAGCGGAAGGCCATCTACTGGGAGCACGAACGCAACTGCGCCATCCGCATGGGCAAGTGGAAGCTCGTGGCCAAGAAGGGCCTGACCCGCGAAGGTGTCAAGCCCGGGGCGTGGGAGCTGTACGACATGGAGGCCGACCGCTCCGAGCTGAACAACCTCGCCACCGCCGAGCCGGACCGCGTCAAGCAGATGGCCGCCCTCTACGACGCCTACGCCCGCCGAGCCAACGTCCTGCCCCTGCCCGGACCCAGGAAGAAGCCCGCCAGGAAGAAGGCGAACAAGAAGAAGGCCTAGCAGCAGCGGCGAACCGGCCTTGGCGGACCGCCGATCTCTGCGCCGTGGTTCCTCCGAACCGAACGGGTCTACGGGCTGCGCGACGCGGTCCGGCAAGCTGAGTTGCGGCCGAAGGCAACGCGGCTTGGGGGCGTGCCGGCGCGCGGCCCGCTCGTCCCGGACCGCCGGCGATAAGGAGCCGACCCCATGCAGGAAAAGCGTCCACGCAGCCGTGCCCGAGCTGCCTCCGTCGTGGCTGTGGTCGTGTCGGCGTTGAGCAGTGCCGATCTGCCCGTCGGCGCCGACGTGTTGGGCAGCCTGACGCGGCCGATCTCCGGCCGGCCGAGGCGGGCGTCGAGCGGGCGGTTCGATCCCGAGTCGAACCGCGACGCCCACCACGTCCGGTCCGGCCAGCGTTTCGTCCTGGCCGATCTCGAGGGCCCGGGCGAGGTCCGGCACATCTGGTTCACGATCGCCGGCCTGGACCGTCGCTACCCGCGCAACCTCGTGCTGCGCGTCTTCTACGACGGGTCGAGCCATCCGTCCGTCGAGGCCCCGATCGGCGACTTCTTCGCGGCGGGAAACGGCATGCGGGCGAACGTCTCGACCCTGCCGATCGAGGTCAGCTCCTACGGGCGGGCGCTGAACAGCTACTGGCGGATGCCCTTCCGGAAACGCTGCCTCATCGAGGTCCACAACCAGGGGCCGCACACCCTGACGGTCTACTTCCAGTGCGACTGGCTCGAGCTCGACTCGCTCGCGCCCGACGTCCGCTATTTCCACGCCCGCTACCGCCAGGAGCGGCCGGCCAGGGAGTTCTCCTGGTACACCGTCTTCGAGGGCGAGGGCGAGGGCCATTACGTCGGCACGGTCTTCTCGTCGCAGAACAACGTGGCGAGCTGGTTCGGCGAGGCCGATGACCGCATCTACGTCGACGGCGAGTCCGTCCCGTCGATCATCGGCACGGGCACGGAGGATTACTTCAACGACGCCTGGAACCTCCGCCTGACCTCCAACCGCCGCGTCGGGACGACCATCTGCGAGCCGAAGGGACTGGAGCGGCGGATCACCGCGTACCGATGGCACATCGACGACCCGATCCCCTTCACCAGGTCGCTCAAGCTCGAGATCGAGCGCCGCAGCTTCATCGCCGTGACCGATCCGGAGACCGGCCGGCGGAAGAGCTACGACTTCAAGTACCGGCCCGACCACTGGTCCTCGGTCGCTTTCTGGTACCAGAAGGGCATCGCCAAGGTGAAGTGGCCGTTCCCGCTGGCCGAACAGCGCCTCCTGCCGGAGGTCTGGATCGAGCCGTCTCGGCTCGTCGACAAGTGCCGCACGTCGCCCGGCCTGAAGCCCAAACGCCTCTACAACCGCACGTGCAATCTGAAACGGTTCTTCTATGTGCGGAACGACGCGATCGGCTCGTGGGAGGAGTTTCCGGTGACGATCGACAAGGCCGGCCGGTACGCCGTGTCGGTCTTCCAGAACTGCTACAAGCACTACGGCGTGTGGAAGGTGATCCTGCGCGGAGCCGACGGCGAGACCGTGCTGCACGCGGGGCTCGACTCCCACGACTACCGCCTCGGGCGCGCGGAGAACTGGCCGGAGAACTTCGAGCACGGCACGACGATGGAGAAGAAGCTCGGCGTCCACCGCATCGGGCCCGGCGACTACTGGGTGCGGTTCGAGTGCACCGGCGCCAACCCCCAGAGCCGCCACCCGGAGACGGGCGAGTTCGGCAAGGGGATGTCGCTCGGGCTCGACGCGGTCAACTTCCGCCGCCTGCCCATCGACGATCCCTGGGCGTGGGCGCAGGAGTATCTCCGGAAGGAGAAGGCCCTGTTCGCCCGGATGGACTCCGAGGCGGCCAGGACGGTCAAGGCGCTCTCCGACGGGATGACGAAGCTCCGCCGCGCCGACGGCACCTGGCCGAAGACGCTCGACGCCCTCTCCAAGCGGATCCCGCTGGACCCGTGGAAGCAGCGCTACCGCTACCGCAGCCCGGGCGTCGTGCGGCCGTGGGCGTTCGACCTCTACTCCCTGCACGGCCGGGGACGCCGGCCGAGCGCGTGGATCGGCAACTGGACCAGTCCCCTCGAGCTGAACAGGGAAGTGCCCCCTGGCGGCCTGGTCTTCGAGGGCGAGGCCCTCGAGGCGGTCGGCAAGAGCGACGGCGTGGGGGCCGCGGTGCAGCGGGTCAGCTCGTACGGCAACGCGCCCGTCTCCGGCGGGGCGATTCAGTTCATCACGTTGAAGAAGCCCGGCGACCGGGTCGAACTCGCCCTGCCCGACAAGGTCCCCCCCGGGCGGTACAGGACGTATCTGCACACCCTCACCTCGTGGGACTACGGCATCTGTCGCTGGTCGCTGGCGGGCGTGCCGCTCGGCGGGCCGATCGACGGGCATACGCAGACGATCGGCGTGGCCTCCGCGGGCGTGCCCGTCGTCGAGATCGGCAAGGGGCGGGCCGTCCTGCGCGTCGAAGCGGTCGGCAAGGCCAGTCGCTCGACCGGCTACCGGGCGGGGCTCGACGCGCTCGTGCTGATCCCGGCGGGCGCCGAGGCGGTCGCGAAGCCGGTCGACTTCGAGAAGGCCTCCCGCCACGTCCCGAAGCCCCGAGAGGTCTGGCCGCACGTGAAGAAACACGTCGTCCCGCTGGAGTTTCGCGTCACGTCCGACGAGATCGTGGTCAGCGATACGGACCCGTCGAAGAAGCTGCGGAAGGTGACGGCCCACTTCTACAGCCAGCAGCTCGCGGGCAGGAAGTGGGGCCACCCGTGCGTCATCTTCACGCCCGCCGACAACCGGCGGAACCTGACGGGCGAGCGCAAGGGCAAGGTGGTGATCATCGGCTCGCCGCCGCGCGGGTACTTCCCGGTCCACGTGGCCAAGTACGGCGAGCCCATCGCCGCCCGGACGGGCTACCCGACGATGGTGCTGTCCAACCCGGGCACCTACGCCGACGGCAGCGACATCGAGTCCGACATCCGTATCCTGTCGACGCTGCGCAGGCAGACGGGCAAGAACTACTACAACATGAACTGCCAACTCGCCGTCGTCTACATCCAGGCGATCAACGCGCTGCAGGAGTTTCTGGGGCTCGACAGCCTCAAGGCCGTCGTCGGCGGGCACTCCAAGCGAGGCCGGTCCGCCACCGTCGCCGCGGCCATCGATCCACGAGTCGTCTCGCCCATCATCATGGGCAACGAGGGCGTCCACCGGACCGACCGGATCCAGTGGCACTTGTCGTTCCATCACGCCTTCTTCCAGGACCAGGTCAACGTGCCCGTCTTCTACCTCGGCGCGACCAACGAGGACGGGTACCGGATGTTCAACGTGAACCTGTTGCAGCAGCGGCTGAGGCGGCCGATGACCGTCGAGATGATCCCCAACTACTGCCACTCCAACTTCAGCGAGATCCAGTTCATGGACTTCCTGATGTGGGTCTCGCACATCCACGACGGCCGACCGGTGACTCGTATCGCCGACGTCTCGCACGAGCGCACCGACGGCCGGACCATCTTCCGGGCCCGGCTCGACGGCCACGCGAAGGTCCAGGTCGTCAAGGCCTGGTACGTCTACACCGACGATGCGGCGTGGCGCGACCTGATGTGGTACCATCTGCTCATGCGCCGCACCGGCGATCACTGGGAGGCTGTCCTCCACGGGAAGATGCCCGACGCCTTCATGATCGAGGTCGGCGACGTCGCGATGGGCGTGGCCGGCTACGTCTCGAGCACACCGCGGAAGCTGACCGACGCCGTCGTCATCGAGCGTCGCTCGCGAGGGTCCCGCCCGCGCCTGTGGCAGCCGATGTAGCGGGCCGACCGGACCGGCCCGGGCGAGCAAAGGAGTTGCCATCCATGTCCCACAGCGTGCCCACTGCCCACGGACGCCGCAAGCGCCGGGCGAAGCGTCCCCACACCAGGAGCGAAGCCATGAATCTCACCGCCAGCCGTCTGTCTGCACGTGCCGATCGCCGCAACCGCCGGACGACTCGGCGAGGCCTGCTCAAGGCCGCCGTTGCAGCCGCCGCGGCGCCGTACTTCGTCCCCCGGTCCGTCCTCGGCGGGCCGGGCAAGACGGCCGCCGGGGACCGCATCGGCGTCGGATGCATCGGCACGGGCAGCCGCGGCACGGCCGTCCTGCGATCGATCCTGCCGTTCAAGGAAGCGCGCGTCGTCGCCGTCTGCGACGTGTTCGCCGACCGCCGCAACCGCGCCCGCGGTCTGGCCGGGAGGCACTACGGCACGAAGGCGGGCCGGCGGGGCTGCGAGGCGGTGGGCGACTTCCGAGAACTCCTCGCCCGCGACGACGTCGACGCGGTCACCATCGTCGTGCAGGACCACTGGCATGCCCCCATCGCCGTCGCCGCCGCCAAGGCCGGCAAGGACATCTACTGCGAAAAGCCCCTCGGCGTCTCGGTCGCGGGCAGCCGGGCCATCCGCGACGCCGTCGGCAAGTACGGCTGCGCGTTCCAGACGGGCACGCAGCAGCGTTCGGCCCGCACCTTCCGCCATGCCTGCGAGCTGGCGCGGAACGGCTATCTCGGCACGGTCCACACGGTGGTCGTCGGCGCGCCGGGGCCCTCCTATCGGCCGGGCTATCGCGGGCCGACCTCGCCGCAGCCCGTCCCCGCGGGGCTGGACTTCGACATGTTCCTCGGCCCCGCGCCGAAGAAGCCCTACAACCCGGGCCGACACGCCTGGCCGGACTGGTACCTCATCTGGGACTACTGTGCCGGCTTCATCGTCAACTGGGGCGTGCATCACCTGGACATCGCCTGCTGGGGCTGCCCCGACCTCGCCTCCAAGCCGTTCGAGCTCACCTGCAAGGGCAGCTACCGCAAGGAGGGGCTCACCGACAACATCAACGACTGGCAGGGCCGGTTCGTCTATCCGGGCGGCCTGCGGATGACCTTCACCGATACCGGACACCCCAACGCACAGGGGTGCAAGTTCGTCGGCGACAAGGGCTGGGTGCACGTCAACCGCAGGGGCATCCGGGCCGAGCCCGCCTCCCTGCTGACCGTCGCCCTCAAACCCGGCGACCTCCGCCTGCACCGGAGCAGCCACCATCAGGGCGATTTCCTTAAGGCCGTCAAGACGCGCCGCAAGACCGTCTCGCCCGTCCAGGCCGGACACGACGCTTCCTGCCTGGGTCTGCTGGCCGAGATCGCCTGCCGCCTTCGCCGCAAGCTCACCTGGGACCCCGAGGCCGGCAAGTTCACCGGCGACGACGAGGCCAACCGCCTGCTCGCGCGACCGATGCGTGCCCCGTGGACACTGTGAGGCCCGACCGATGACCCTGCGACCCATCTCGGCTTCCGCGGCGGCGGCGGTTCTTGCCGTCTGTGCCGCCGCGATCGCCGCCGATGGCGGGGGAGCATGCGAGCAGTTCGCCAGGTTCTGCGCCGCCCACTTCGGCGCCGAGAAGGAGCCCGAAGTCTACCGGATGTTCGGCAGGGACCTCGAGGTCGCGCCGCGGACCGTGTGGAGCCATGTCTCCCGGACGTCGGCCTGCTTCGCGTGGGAGACGAGCCTTCCGGCCAGGAGCTGCGTCGAGTACGGGCCGACCGCCGGCTACGGCCACAGGACACCTACCCCGGCCGGGCACTTCTGCCTCCACCTGCACCACCTCAAGGGGCTCGCCGCCCGCACGACCTATCACTACCGCCTCGTCGCCGTGGACGAGCGAGGCAACCGGGTCGCGACGAAAGACAGGACCTTCGTCACCGGTGGGGCGGCCGGAGCGATCGAGCTGCCCGGGCGCCTCGACGGGCCGCCCTTCGTGCTCGACAGGCCCGGCGCGACCTACCTCGTCACGCGGGACATCGCCGCCGACGGGACCGCGATCTTCATCGCCGCATCGGGCGTTACCGTCGATCTGGGCGGGCACACGATCACCTACGACGGCAGGCGCGACACGGCCGGTGCCGGGGCGTGCGGCGTCCGGGGCCACAAGGTAAGGGGCAGCGGCCTGTCGAAAGTCGCGGTGGTCAACGGCACGGTCAAGCGCGGCCGCGGCGGCAGCACGACGCGGAAGGTATGGCAGACACTCTACAGCCCGATCTTCTTCAGCCGCCCGTCGGGCCTCGAGATAGCCGGCGTCGACGTCGACTACGACGGCGGCCAGGTCGTCGCGATCGCGCTGATCATTCGCGGGCAGGCGTGCGACATACATCACAACCGGTTCGTCGATCGCGGCACGGCGCTGCTGGACCGACACGTCGGGATCGACGTGGTCACGATGGGCCCGGGCAGGTCGAAGTGCCGCCACAACCTCATCCGTCGGACGCGCCATCGGGGGATCCACGCCCAGGCCGGCAACGAGGTCCACGGCAACGAGATCTACGTCGACAGCCACGCCACGAACTCGTACGGGATCATGTACTACGCCGGCCGAGGCGGCGCGGCCGGCCTGGCCGTCCACCACAACCGCGTCTTCGGCTCGGGGTACCATCCCGTCGGGATCGGCTCGGGGCAGGGCTACAGCGACGTGAAGGTCCACTCGAACTACATCCAGATGCAGGGCACGAGCCCGAAGGGCCGTTGGGCGGGCGGTCGGGGCGGCGGAGACCCGGCCGGTCAACTGCATCCGGTCAACGGGATCCGCCTCCAAGCGCCGGGCAGGAACGTCGAGCACTACGACAACGTCATCGTCGCCAAGGGCAGCGGCAAGGGCTGCCTGATGCGAGGGCTCTGGCTCGTTCCGGGCGCCCGCAGCGGGCCCGGCCTCGTGCTCCGCCGCAACCGCGTCAAGCTGATCGCCGAAGACGCCCTGGCGGAGGGCTACGCCGTCTCCGCCGGCGGCGCCGGTCAGCCCGAGGGCTCCGCCACCGTCGAGCTGACCGACAACACGGTCATCAGCAACCTCTGCCACGTGCAGTTCGGCGACAACTACTCCCACGGCGGGCGGTACGCCTTCACGTCGAACCGGTTCGTGAAGGTCGGCAGGGACGGTCGCTACCGTACGATCCGGCTCGGCTGGCGGGGATGGAAGTACGGGACATCCGGCCACGTCTTCACCGACACGGAGTTCGGCGGACGCGCCGGGTTCGACAGCGTCTCGTTCGACGGGTCTCGCGCCGGGCGGTACGGCTTTTCCGTGGCCTGGACGGTGGGCATCAAGACGGCCGCCGGCGCGCGGGTCTCGATCACCGACAGCACGGGCGCGGAGGTCTTCTCGGGCCGGGCCGGGCTAACCGGCAGGATCGCCGCGAGGCTGATTCAGTACGAGCGAACGAGAGCCGGGCAATCACCGCGAACGCCCCATACGATCACCGTGCGGGCCGGGCCCGGAATCGCCACCCGCAAGGTCACGGTGGACAGAGCCCGCCGGATCGAGATCGGGATCTGACCCCGCCGCCCACGTGGCAGGCGAAGATGCGCGGCACGCGAGGCGCGGCTTGCCGGATCGGGCGGATGGAGGCCGTTCCGACCCCCCCCATGCCGATCTGCCCCTTGTCGACGTACTCCCGCCGTGTATGCAGCGCGCGCCCGTCGGATGTCGACCCCGCCGGAGCCGCGATTCTCCCTCTCCTCGTGAGCGTCCATTGTCTCCGGCTGGATCAACATGAACGGGCGTTCATTCAGGGATTCTCGGCAGGACGATGTCCGACGGCGCCTTGCCCCCCGCCGGGCGGTCAAAGGCCTTCCCGTACGCGGTGAAGCCGTCAATGAAGCCGCCGTGGGAGAGGAAGAACCTGCCGTTCTCCACGCCCATGAAGCGGTCGAAGCGGTCCGCGCGGCCGGTAACGTCATGGCTGAACCTGGCGGTGGTCAGCTCGATCCACCGGCCCTTCGCATCGCGGATCCACTGGTTGCCGTAGAGCGCCTTGCGCACGAGGTGGCCGTTGCTGCCCCCGAAGTTCTCGCTGAAGCTGTGGGGCCGGCGCAAGTAGCCGCCTTCCTTCGGCGCCCGCCAACTGGAGATCAGCATCCACCGCTTCTTGGCCGCGAGGTAGTAGAAGCCGGAGTAGACCGTGTGCGTGGGGTCGACCGGTTTGGCCGTGACCAGGAATCGCTGCTTCCGGCCGGTCTTCCACGGGTGCACCAGGTGGCTGTGCCCGCCCGTGCCTTCCCCGCCGAACCGATTCGTGTGGACGCCTTCGCCCTTGGCCAGGAGCTTCACGCGGTCCTTGTCGGCCACCTTGTTGCGGTCCCGGGGTTCTCCGCCGCTGTCCCACACGCTGAAGATGATCCGCCGCTGATCGGGTCGGTTGACCTGCATGCCGAAATAGCCTCGATGCCAGCCGCACGCCATGTAAAACGTCCAGAGCGGGTCTTCCACGGCGGTGACCTCGCAGTAGAACGCCGAGATCGCCGTCTGCTTCGGAACGGGGTACATCAGGTGCACGGACGCGGCATTGCGGCGCGGCTTCAGGTTGAAGTGCGCGTCCTTCGTCGCGGACCCGTCGAGAACCAGCGCGTCGAGGTCGCCCGCGGACGCGCCCGGCTTGTTGAGCGATTCGAGCACGAAACGCTGGTAGCCGGCCTTGCGGACATCGAACGTGCCGAACTGGGCCGTGACGAGCTTCTGCCTGCCGGCGCCCGTGACGCCGGCCTCGCGTGATTGCCCCGCCACGGTCATGCGCAGCCTGGAGACCTCGCCTTGGGCCAGACGGACCCGCACGGCGCAGTCGAGCCGCCCGGGCCTCTTGAGCCGGCCGAACCACACCACCTTCAGCTTGGGGTCCGTCCAACGCGTGATGCCGGATCGCCCCGACACCCGCGCTCCGTTGACATCCGGATCGAGGTAGGCCGTCGAGGCGGGAACGCGGAGCTCCGCGCCGGCTGAGCCGGTCAGGCCCATCGTCACGGCCAATGAGATAGTGAGCGCCGCGAGGATACTCGGATCAGTCATTGGCCTGTTCCTTTGTGTCTGACAGGTCGTGTCCGCCGGGAACATAGCTCGGTTCAGGTACCTGCCCCCGCCGAAAACACCGTCCGCGCAGGCGTTGCCGGTGCGCTGCGGCAGCCCACGGCGAAGCCCCATACGTGCTTGCCGGCCGCCTTCGGCGGCGCGATGATCGTCAGCCCGTCGTCGCCGAGCTTCCACGCCACTTTCGCATCGCTGCCCAGCATGCGGACGCCCTGGACGTCGCCCGGCTTGGCGCCTTTCAGGCCGGTGACGGTGAACGCCGCCTTTGGCTCGGCCAGGCAGAGCACGTACAGCGTCTTGCCCTTCGTGGTGAAGCGAAGCTCGGGCCGGCCCTTCTGGGCGGGCGTCTTCCACGGCCGCGTGCCGTAGATCGCCTCGCCGTTGACCTTCAGCCACCCGCCCACGGCCCGCAGCCGCTTCTGCATTCCCTCCGGGATCGTCCCGTCGGCGCGGGGGCCGATGTTGAGCAGCAGGTTGCCGTTCTTGCTCACCGTGTCGCAGAGCAGGCGGACCAGCTCGGTAGCCGATTTGTAGGCGTCTCGCTTCTCCTCGTCCACCATGTAGCCGTACGACGTGCCCAGCGTGGCGGGGTTCTGCCACTTCGGGCCGATCCTCTCCAGCTTGAGGTTGTCCTTCTCCCGGCAGCCGCACTCGACCGGCCAGTTCACGTTGCGGCCTTTGTTGTTGAGGTACACCGCCTGCCCGCGACTGGCCGCGTCGTTCAGGTAGTCGGCGATCAGGGACTGGAACGTGTCGCGGAACTTCCGCGTCTGCGGGTCCTGCTTCGCCTTGTAGAAGATGGGAATGTCGTCGATCCACATGAAGTCGGGCCGGTAGTTCGCCTGGAGTTCCTTCCACCGGGCCATGTAATCCCGGATGAACTCGTCGGTGTAGGAGAACGGCCCATAGAGCCCCGCCGCCTTCGGCTCGCGCCGGATCTCTTCGGCGATGTCCGGGCGGGGCTCGCTTCGGACGGCGTACCTGTCCATCGCGAAGAAGCCCGTGTGGCGCTCGCGGTGGTAGGAGGGGGCGTACTTCAGCCCCCTCGCCCGGCAGGCCTTGCCCAGGTCGCCGACCAGGTCGCGCATCGGCCCGACCTTCGTGGCGCACCAGTCGGTCAGCTTCGAGTCCCACATCGCATAGCCGTCGTGATGCTCGCCGGTCAGCACGACGTACCTCGCCCCGGCCCGGACGAACAGGTCGGCCCAGGCGTCGGGGTCCCACTTCTCCGCCTTGAAGCGCCTGACGAAGTCCTTGTAGCCGAACGCCGGCGGATGCGCGCCGAACCGTTTCTCGAGGTACGGGTAGTAGTACTCCGGATCGGCGTAGATCATCTTCGGAACGTGCTCGGCGTACCCGCGCCCGCCCTTGCGGTGGCCGATGACGCTGTAAGGCCCCCAGTGGATGAAGATGCCGAACTTGCCGTCGTCGAACCACGCCGGCACGGGGACGCCCTTCAGGGACTGCCACCTGGGCTCGTACGTCCTCGCCGGCCTGCGCCCCGCCGCGGCCGCCGGGCCGGCCGCCGAACCGGCTGCCGCGCACAGCGCTGCGACCGCGCCGGCCACAGCGCCCCGGGCGGCCGGGGACCGCGTCACGCTCGCTCGCTT
>Ga0180437_10003378_pt1 | contig 23847 bp, 14 predicted proteins | sample SS_ome_4_FD_132410 | JGI IMG/M metagenome (GOLD analysis project Ga0180437, IMG submission 132410) | Hypersaline lake sediment archaeal communities from the Salton Sea, California, USA - SS_3_D_1 metaG | ecosystem: Environmental > Aquatic > Non-marine Saline and Alkaline > Hypersaline >... | reverse complement strand
GATGTCTGAATCATCCTCATCAAAATCAAATGTTTCAGGCAGTAGCACACGGTATGTTAAATCAACTTCATCTAGGTTTGCAGTGACAAGATGAGCATTCGCTCTAGACTTAGCCAGCTGCTTTTCCATATATTCCATGGGTTGGGCCAGTGCGTTCATAAACTGGTAACCTACCGACTGATCATCGGCTCTGACCCTGGCATTAGGAGGATATATGTTAACTAACTCTTGAGTAACTATACTCTTTTTCATTATGTAGCCACAGTAAAGGAAATTGGATTAGCTCCAGCATATCTATCTTCTACAATTAGCTTTTCATCATTCTCTGGATCAAAGTCGCCCAATAGAGTCTCGCGAACTTTATTATCCTCGAGCAGAGTTGGGCGGTGAATATAGACTCTATCAAATGGCTTAGTAGCAGAGCCAACGTTTTTAATCATGTCAGAGGTGCTCATTACACGCTCAATAGCCTCATTAACAATGAACTCTTCGCCGATCTCTAGATTATTAATGTAGTCAGAAATATTACTCACAACAGTTCTTATAAGGTCATTCTGTTCATTGTTGGAGATCTTCTCTCTTAGTGTAAGAGTCCCCCGCATAGACATGCCAATATCGATTGGAGCCATAACATTAGGTACCACTCCTTGAGCAGTCTCTTTAAATACAGCCTCAGCTACTGCAGCTAGAAGTGTGTCTGACGTTCTAGGAAGGGTAGCCTGAACTATAATGTCGATGGTGCCAATGCCACGATTAAATGGGATTAGAACCACGTCGGCTACACCAGGAGTAACTAGGGCAGCTAGGCGAATAGCGGTGAGATTGGCGCTTTCGGACGCAACTACTTGGTTGGAAATCCTGAAACGATAATTCGTATCATTCTCAATCTCTCGACCACTAGTAATCTCAGCCTCATTTGTAACCTTAAGACTGTCATTTAGCTGATTGGTATAGCCAGTGAAGTTGTGATACCTGAGCTGACCAGCGCCAAGATTAAAGGTAACTCCTGCTCTAACTGCCTGTACTGCTACATAGGTTTCTGAAGCACTTGCAGGCAGAACAGTAGAATAAGGCAGACGATAGTTAATACCGCTGCCGTTTGGTCCAGTACTTAGGATAGTCCCTGAGGGAAGAAGAATAGAGCTCCCATTATTGATATCTCCAAAAGTTCCCACGTTTACGTAGAATTTTACAACCCGCTGTTGAGATGTAGTAGTTGCCCTTACTTCGCCAAGCCGCGAAATACCCATCATCGCGCCAAGATAATCCAAGTATCTTCCTTCGGCTCCATCCAAGAAGCTCAAGACAATATTGGTATCAAACTGAGCCCACATTCTCCCAAGCTTCTTACTGATAGCCTGAGCAATAGCTCTAGTCTTGCTTCCTGGAGAAGTACGAGAAATATTGGTGTCAGTCACGACATCATAAAGAATGTCGCCAAAAATCTTGCTTTCTTTTTCAGCGAAAATAGGCATAGCTACTCCTTAGGTATTCTGTTCCTCTCTCATGGCAGAAATAGGCTGCACAAATATACCACCCTCTGTAGTATCGAACACCAAAGTAACAACTACAGGCTCGCCCGCGCTCAGCCTATTATTCGATGTTGCAAGAGTTAATACAGCAATACTAATCATAACCCTGTGAATACTGAGAGGAATTACCCTAACAAAGAGGTCTTCTGGACTTACAATACCAGAGTCTATCAGACTGATTCTAACTCTATCTTCGATAGCCTCGCCATTCTCTCTAGTATTAGCTTCTCCAACAAAATCAGATAAATTAGTACCAAGAGTAGGCTCGAGCTCCCAATCTAAAAGATCAGCTTTAACGATAGTTGTAATCTCATTCACAAATGACTTTGTGTAATCGTCTGTGGTGTCCTTTATATCACCATCATCTGCTATCCTATAGTCGCCATCCCAAGTATAGTCTAGATCAATACTATCGTAATTAGCCATTAGATCACCATCAAAGCCAAGAAGAACGGTAAGTTAAAGGCTATCATTGCGGGCAAAGCTAGAGGAGCAAAGGGAATCGTAGGAGGAATGGGAGTCATAATCGTAGAAGGAATCATTCGAAGAAAATCATTTAGGTGAACCCAGAGACCACCAGTACGTATGTTCTCAGAGGTCGTGTTAAAGGAGATTGATCCACCTCCACTAATGTAGACTCCAGAACCATCAGCGGCAACAAAGTTCTTTTCGTTTCCAGCCATAACAGCTGAATCTGGCGTAACCATAAAGCCACCAGTGGCCTTTCTTGAGGCAGTCCAAATCTTGTATTTCTGACCATCCTTCTTAGCCGGAACTCTGACTACACCCTCTTCTAGATCAACAGCTGACGACATAACATCTCCTTAAAACGCAGTTAGCCCACCACCCAAAAACTTGTATGGGAATACCTTAACTTCATTAGGCTTATCCTGTTGTTTAATGAAGTTCATCTCTTCATCTCCAATTATCTCAACAAATCCTCGCCGAGCTTGAGCAGAACCACGCCAGTGAACACGACAATGCATTCCTTTTCTCAGCTGGCCCCAGCGAAGAAAGATTTCATCTTGTTGTGTAATAAGAGCCTGCCAGCTATTTTGTAGCTGAGGATGGACTGTCCCACCGAATATCTTCACCCTAACCTGGTAGTTCGCAAAGTTTACATCGGTAATAACACCATAAGATATACGATCACCATACGAATCAGGCTCTTCTGCCGTCTTCGTTGTCCCCTGAATACCTTTTTGATCAATCGTTTTGGGGGCAGACCATTGGCCAGCAGTCTGTATAAACTGTTGAGGCATACTATCCTCCTATCTTCCCTCGAGGATGGACCCACTCATTGACCACGATTTTATCATACAAGTGCTCCATATACAGCGGAATAGACTCAGAAGTCTCCTTAAACCACCTATCAATACCCTGAATAAAGCTACCATCCACGTATCTAGAAGGCATACCTCCAATCATTGGCTTGCCCTGCTTCACAAGAGGGCTATATCTGAATGGATGTGCCAGCTGAGATCTACTCACTAGCTTACGCAGTATAAAGGTTCCCACAAGAGTTGGTGCCCATAAACCTGCTGCAAGTGGCGAGAACGGACTCGTAACAGCAGTTTTTATTGCAGAAACCGCCATATCGGTAGCCACATTGCTAGCTGTAATTCCTGCATCTGGATCTATCCCTCCAACCCTAGCAAGACCTGCTGTTCTACTGCCACGAGCTGCGCCAATGACGCTTGCCAAAGGAGCAAGCCCCATCTCTTTTAGGCCACCTTCCACAGCCAGTCCTACCGCATCATCTGTGGCCATGGTAGAAGCTTGATTTACATGGATACACATATCTGGAGTAATTTCAGTAACGAATCCAGTGTTCTGTGAAAACCTATGGATAACTTGCTCTACCTCAATAGGCCCAACCATATCGTTATACTCATCAAGGACATAACATACGTCATGTGGCTTAATTGAAGGATTCCCAATAGTTATAATAGCTCCAGAATAACCCTCCTTCAGAGAATTCCACAGTAGCCCCACTCCATATCTCTTAGCCATTTCTTCACCAATACAGTTAGGCCAAGAAGACATAAGCTCTCTAATCTCCTCGTCTGGAACACCAGCGTCACACTTAAGGGTAAAACTTTCCTTTTCATTGAAGACCAAAGACTTTGTTTCTTTTCCAATCTCAGGACAGTCATCTTCGTAGTTTAGAGTTACCGTATTAAAGGTATTCCAGCTACTAGAGGTAATTGAGTTCTTAATGATGTGCATGGTGCTAGTGAGCACATGGTAATTCCTGAATGGCTTAATAAAGCCCCTGTTCTTTGCATATCTAAGAAGAGCGCGGTTCACCCAAATCTCTTTTAGCTTATCGCTATTTCCACTTGCAGCCAGTGTACCAAGCCCCAGAGCTGCTATTGGAAGCAGAGGAGGAAATGCAACTGATACGCCTACAGCAGCAACAGCAGCTATGGCAGTATCGGGAAGAGCACTATTAGACTTCTGTCCATCGGAAATCTGCTCAATAACAGAGCTAGACTTGGTTGCTAAGCTATTAAGCTTTCTATAGGACTCCTGCTCACGCTGAGTAGGGTCTCGAGCAAAATATAGCTGATTCGGAACACCAAAGAACATTGTCATACGCGGCCCATTGAGGCCATCATATGGGACTGGATAAGTAACATAAGCGGGATGACGAAGTGTCATCTCCTGAAAAGTATCCCAAACTGTAGTATTGTACATCACATAGTTGGGAGAACTATCAAACAGTCCAAAGAAAGCTTTGTTACCAGTTGGTGGAAATAGGTTATCATCCTGAGGAGTTGGAACAAACTGGAAACGAGTCTGCAATAAGCCGTAGGCAATATTAGCAGGACCAGTACTATCCTTTCGTTCCCATCGACCAAAATGCACCATCTCTGGCTGAGCCATCAAATCTTCTAGAATCTCTGATGTTTTTCCAGAAGATCTCCAGAAGCCACCATATTTCTTAGCTTCGCCATATATTTTCTGGGTCAGCTCAATACCAAAGCTCTGACATGTAATTTCAACAATGTCTTCATCTTGAGACATGTTTACATCGGTAATAATGCCATTGAATACTCGCTCGAGCTCATCTGGACTAGAGTGGTACCCCAACCTCATCTGTACTTGCATACCAGGCTGAACCATCATAGAAGCTACGGGGTTCTCTCGGACAGTATTTAATGCACTAACATCATAAGGATCTTCCTTAACAATTTTACCCTTCGGATCCCTAAACTCATTTTCTCGTCCCTGGCCACGGAACTTCCTATTCGTAAGAACTCCAGATGTGTTAGTTAGAGTAACAACCATTAGGTCAGCAGCAATCTTACGAGAGCGAATGATTTGAATATCTTGTACCGCACTATAAGAGAAGAAGTCGTCGAACCCAAAAACCTTACGTTCCTCAAGATCAGATTCAATAAAGTAGAGCCTGAATGTAGGGTAAGCACGCATGAGGCTGTAGCCCTGACCATTCTGCATTTCCTTTTCAAACTGCTCGAGGCTCTTGGTAAATAGAGATTCGTTGTTTGGGTCAATGCCAAACACTGGTCCCTGATCAACACTTATGCCGCCTTGTTTAAGAATTGCATAAGGATCACAGTGATTTCCAATAGTCTTAACTCCCAACGGCTTCTTTCCGCGCTTAATCATTTCAAAGTGAAGATGTGGGCCAGTGGAATAACCTGTGCTTCCCATCTTTCCAAGAGCTTGTCCTTGCTGGACCCAAACTTCTTGGTCGCCACTCTTGCTATAAAACAGATAGTGTAATCGCTGGAAAACTTCCTCGTTCCACTGAAGGTGCTTATAGACAGTCTTCCATCCATTTGCATGCTCTAGTGTAATTGCAACTGTTGTTTCCTTGTACTTGTCTTTGAGCATAGGATGAGAGTACTTCGTTTTGTACTGAACAAAATCCTTTGTGATTTTAACAATCTTACCTTCAGCAGCAGCGGTGATATACGTACGAAATCTCTTTTGTCGAGAAGAAGCTTTGCTGCAACCTGGGCAGCTTACTCCAATATCGACTCCCATATGCCGTCGATCTGTAGCAACCTGTCGATATTCTCCAAAGTCATTTGAAATTGGAGCACTATCTGGATCTGGATCTGATACTGGCCAAGTCCATTCAGGGTCTTTATTCTGATCAAAAGTAGTGGAAGGAAATCTATACTCAGCTGGAGGAAGCTCGTCTAAACAAGAAACAACATCCCACCTGTGCTGAGCCGCAGCATAACGTTCTGGATCTGGAATCAATTGAGTCTCATCTCTAAAGCTCATAGTTACATTAGCTTTATCTTCCAGATTATTAATAGGCTTTACCTCAACACCACCAGGGACATCTGAGCCATCCATAACGTTCTCGCTAATGGCGTTACCAAGTGGAGGACCTTGAAGATCATATGGATACCAAGAACTCTCCTGCAGTGCATTAATCCTAGCCTCAACCTCTCGAGCAAATTCTTGTTTAGCTGGGTCCTCCTTGAGTTTCTTCAACTCCTCCTCTAGCTTTCCTCTTCTGTCGTCAACAGTAGTTCCATGTACGACATCGTCTCTAATACGCTCTGCTCGTACCTTGCCAAGAATCTGTGTCTCATAAACCTTAGTGATCCAATCCTCTTCAGCCTTTCCACGTACGTCGCCAGAATGAGTTAGTTTGATTGCTTCTTTAGCCTGATTAACCAATGGCCTTCCAATTATCTCAGACACAGAATCTGTAGTTTTGTTATAGAGATAGAAGTCAGGGTTAATCAAGGAGTCAAGAGATACATTATATGAAGCAAGGCCCTCGAGCTCTCTTCCAGATAGCAACATACTTTCAATTTCTTTCCAGTCCTCACGTTGCTGCAGAATAGAAATAATCTGCTTGAGTGGGAAATCCGGATAGTTGTTACCTATCGAAGGAAGTCCAGTTTCCTTGTACATCTTCTTAACTGGCTCAAAGATATCCAGGTCAAATACATGAGACCGCTGCAGCTCATCAAGAAGCTCGAGCATACCCTGCTGAAAATCTCTTAGGTATTCTCTAACGAATGCGTCTCTGTTTTTGAGGAATCTCCTGTAATGTGCATCAGGAGTCATAGTTCCTCTCATTCCCAGATCTTTGGTGAGCTCTTCAACTCTTTCAAATATTGCAGCAACCTTCTTCCTCTGATCTTTTATTGGAAGGTCCTTCATCTCGTTCCAAGAATCATAGATAAACTGATCTAGCTGTCCAAAAGACTCGATGCTATCAGGATCAGAAGGATTGCTTTTTGCAAACAAGGCAATACGACCATTACTCTTAAACTGTCTAGCAGTCTGAATTAGATCCTTCCTTAAGCGGCCAATTCCCAGTACCTCATCATCAACAAGTGTCAAAAGAGAAATGGCATCAAAGCCTTGGTTTAAATCTCCACCCTGGTTAAGCCATTGTGGAATAAACATGCTAGAGATACCGGAAAATGCAGATGTAAGCAAATTCATATAACGAACGACAAAATACCTGAGGCCAGCTTCTCTTTCATCAAAAGTATTATTGAAGGAATAATAGCCAGCACCACTAATACGGTTTGGATCCTTCTTGTCTATGTAATAAGAATTGCTAGTAGGAAAATCGCCAAAACCCTGATCCTCTAAGCTCCCCTTTGCTCCATGTGGAGTTATAACGGTAGATCCTCTGAACTGCTTTTTCCCTTGTATCTCTCCACCTATAGTCCAGTAGGGACTTGGAAGAAGCTTCTCAGTGATTTCACCAGATCTACCAATTGATGGTAGGTCAAACGCCTTAGCTAGTCGTCCTCGTGGATCAAAGATTGTTGTCCTAACCTCTTCAAGATTGAAGCTTACATAGCGATCTAGGATTTCCATAACCTTCAGACGAAGAGCATTACTAGTTATGAAGTCGCTCGATATAGTAAGTGCTTCCCTTGTCTCAGAATCAATTGGATTATTAACCAGAACGAGCTCGCCATAATAAGTCCCTGGTTGCCCAGGCATAGTTCCCTGTCTGAGGTCTTCTACAAGAAACTCGTGAAGACCACACATATTAACTATGTCATTCCTTACCTTGACATTGCGTATACCTGATGGAACCTGCTTAAACTTCCTAGCCTGGTCCTCGCAAATAGTATAGAAACTAGAGATAGCCTGCACAGAAGCCTCGGAAGTAGTTACAAAAGAAAGAGTGACTACGGCATCCACGCTGCCAATATGTTGGAAAGAAGGATATGGATGTCCAATGACTGGCATAGTAGCCAAGATATTTTCAAAGCTAATAGAAACACCAGTTATAATTAGATCAGCCTCTGCGAAATTGAGAACTCGATTTGATTCCATCAGGATCTGGTTGTCGGAACCAGTAACAAGATCCTTGTCCTTGTCATCAACTGTAACATCTAATCTCGAGATACCTTCTAGTGGAGTACCATCTACTAATTTGGTTGCTTCCCAACCCCTTGTTGTAGCTTCATAAATCTTGCCATAGGACTCGATGGTCTCGTTCTTCTCAGTTATATCTACATCAATCAGATTCAAAAGTTCTTGAACTTCTATATCCTGGAAAGCTGTAGTGCTATGACCACAAACACTTTCAAGTGAACGAAGTACCTGATCTCTTCCTGCACTCTGAATCATAGAGTCTACGACCTGCTCTACAGCGCCAGGAAGTTCTGATGACTCTTCTTTAGGCGGGAAATTTTCAAGTCGACTTCTGAACTCTTTAAGAAACAGAATATCTTCTTTCAGCTGCTTATACTTCTTCTTTGCGACATTCATAAACTGTCTAAGGTCTAGAATGGCATTTGACTGTAAGCCAACAGGAACTTCATAGTTGCCCCGCATCATCTCTGCTGCATACATAATACGCCAAGCCTGAGACTTCCTAGGATCCCTAACGGCCTTTGGAACAAAGATGTCTTCCTTATAGAGCCAGTCTTTCATGTATGGGAAATAGTTGAACCAGGCAAAAAGCATATATACTTCAATAACATCTGTATCTTCTCCAGCAGACTTTCTCATCTCAAACTGTTTCAGAGCTAGGACCATAGTCTGTCCAGGCGTACCACCTAGTACGGTATTTCTGATGTATTGATTGTCTACATAACAGAATGGAGTAACACGCAACTGGGCGATGAGAGCGCTCAGTTTTTGGAGCTCAGTATGGTTAGCCAACACCTTCATAGACACTTCAATATCTAGAAGTGAATAGCCCGAGGCCAGCTTGATGGACGAACGAGTACGGAGGGTCTGCCAATAGTTGTTTACGGCCCTTCTGTTGACCTTGATTGCTTCCGGAGGGACCTGAAATGTAAGGTCATTAATCTGGAAACGCCCTGTATCAATACCCATAATTCCTCATTAGTATAGATTATTTCCGCCAGGGATTTTGGAGCGAGATCGATTTTCTCTGATATTCAGATTAACAGATCTCGTACCTCTAGTCATCCCGTTCATACGCTCAGCCAAGTTCTGAGAATTAACAATACTTCGTGTTCTAGCTACTACTCTAGTTCTATCACTCTGTACTGGAGGAGCAATAGCAGCCTGAGGCACAGACATCATACCAGGAACTGAAGGATTTCCAACAGCTTGCCCCGCAGGGAGCATATCCGCTGGCTTCATTGATCCAGCCGCCTTACCCTGATTCATATTGATGTTTACATTTGCCAGAGATGAGCCAGGACCAATAGTCTCTTCAGGAGAGGAAAGAGTCATCGCCAAGGCTAGAGACCCTGCAAATCCAAGAGCGAGAGGCTTGTAGTATTTGAGAGCTGTACGGCCAGCAGCCTGAAGCATATTAGCTGTAGCAGTCATTCCCTTAGCAACACCAGAGAATGTCTTTGTTCCTACCTGGCTGAGAGTGTTTAAATATCTAGGCAAGTCTTGTACTGGTCGAATAGTTGGACCTCGAGCATGCATAAGCTGAGCAAGTCGAGCTTCACCAGACTTCTCAAACTTACGCCTGGCATCCATGATATTTCTAACAGTAGAATCAACATCGATTGCTCTCAGTCTACGGTCTACGGCAAGCTTGGTATTGTCATCTACCATCCTGGCATCGCTAACAAGAATATCTTCCTTTAGTAGACGCTTAGCTACATGGTTATCTTTGACGATGTTCTCAATTTCACCAATCAAGATACGCTCATCGGCCTGCTGAGTTCTCTGTAGCGACTGAGTAATAACATCCAGCTGAGCCAAGCCACCCTGAGAAACCTCCCTAGCGCTCATATGCTTAGCAGAGATAGGATTCTGCTCAAGCCACTCGAGCAAGAATCTAGCATCAGCTTCAGCCTGGCCACTAAGAGCATGTCCTACAGCCTGACGTGCAGTACTAAGCTCGATGGAAAGCTTAGGAACATGAGACTGAGTAACGCCAAGCTTAGTAACATCAGCAGCCATTTGCTCAATCTGAGTAAGGCCTAGAGCTCCAGAGGCAGCCTTCTTGGCTTTGATCATTTGCATGCGAATCTGGTGTTGTGTGTAAGCAGAGGTAAACGCATTATCTGTATTGCGTGCCATGTCTCTTAGGCGCTTAGAATTCTTTGGACTAACCAAGAAAAGAGCTGCCAAGTCAGCGTCCTTATCAGCAGCCATACCAACCAGCGGAGTCATTTTGACAATAGTTTCTTCGGCCTTCTCTCCGGCGAATCCAAATGTAAGACGAGCATGCCTCTCAGAAATAGCAATCATATTGGGGTCAAATTTTCTCCCAACATCTACTGCTCTAACTGTGACTGGTTGTGTAGAGAACTGTCCAATAAACGGGTGGCGAGCAACCATAGCCTCAAGAGTTCCAGTCTCTGCATATCGTGCTTCCATAGCAGCGAATTCTTCTTTAGAAAGAGTGTCCTGCATCTCAGCCATCATGTCGGCCATGCGCTGCTTAGAGATAAGAACCTCGTTCATCTTGGTGGGCCTTTGCCCCTCATCAATCACAGAAGCAATCTCAAGAAATCGGGAACCAGCTACCTTTCCTCTCAGATAAGCTCCACCACCCTTACCAGCTGGAGCTCCCTGTTCCCACATAGCAGCCATGGCTTCGTTCACACGCTTCTGATATGCTTCTTCGCCTATCTTGCCCTCAACTAGTTCCTGGCCTCGGTACATAAGACCGTAAAAGATATCCGGAACAACACCGCGTACACTTTGTCCACCAGCAGTAGTAAATGGCTGCATAGCTCTAAGAGTCTCCATAGGAGGAACAAAAATCTCTTTTGCTCCCTTTTGAGGACGCATCCATCCACCACCCTCCTGGAGGAAGTCAGTAAACTGAGCTGCAAGGCTAGTTTCTGATACGTCACGAGCTGCAATATCAAAAACAGCTTCTCCTGCTTGGCGCTCTGCCCGCCCAGCGATAGATGCCATACTCTTAGTCAATGCATCAGAAAGCGCTCTCTTTTCAGGATCTGTATAAATAGCACGCTCAGTAAACTCTCTAGCCAATGCCTTTCCTGTATCGCCATATGTTCCACTCGAAAGCATTTCAAACATTCGAGGTTCAAGAGAACCCAAACCACCAGCACCTCTGAGCTCAGATGGACCACCCCAGAAAAGTTGAGCCTTGCCAATAACCTTCCCCTCTCCCATAGCCTCAATGTAGGCTCTCCTCATAGCTGGATTACTTTCAAATTCCCTAATAACCTGTCCAGCCATACCCTTCCATTTCTTCTCTACTTCAGGAACGGCACCAAAGACCAGTCCAAACTCTGCAGGCGACATTTGTCCCTGTTCAAGAGCAAACCTCATAGCTCGCTGAATAAAAGCCCTTTGATTGTATCCCTCGGCGGGAGTAGTAGCCATTCGAGCCCATGTCTGCATGTACTTCATAGGACGCTCTATAAACGCCTGTGTTTTCATATTACGGAAGCGAGGATCTCCAGCCATAATGTCGTGCATGCCAGAAACAATCTGCTTACCAAGTAAAGCAGGATTCTTTGTTAGGTCTTCTGTAGTGGCAACAACATCCCAGCCCACGCCTGCCATTCGGCCCTGTAGACCAAGCTCCTCTACTCCAGTCTTATTGATAACAAAGTCATCTACAAAACGAGCAAGCACCTTAAGGTCGTTAAACCACTTGTTATGGCTAGCAAGTCGGCGACTATTAACCTCAAAGATCGTCGCATAGTCCCCACGGCTCTCAGATGTAAAGGTAACGGCCTTCTTGACAATACTAGGATCTTCTACAACATATGGCTTTCCAGTTTCAGCCACCATACCCAAAACTTGACCCTTACGAATAGTTCCCTCATTGATGGCATTTAGAGTAGCATCATCAATACCGACAACATGAGTAGTAGAGATAACTCTCTGCTCGAGCATATCCCTAAGACCCTCTCTCATTAGCGCTTCACCTTCTCCAATGCCCATGCGCTCAAGCAATTCCATATGCTTAGCTGGAGTAAGGTATAGAGTTCGTAAATGAGGAGCCATCGCGCCGCCCCTGCCATAGAGCTTACGCATAGCTCCTGTGGCAAAAACATCATCTGCTCTATATCCTTCTTTTTCGAGCATTGCTGCTGCCTGCTCGGTCAAGCCATATTGTCTAAGAAACTGTTCAGGGCGACGACCCCAGTTATAAGCCTGAGGCATACCAGAAACAATCTTGCTCCAGTTAAAAGTAGCTCGCCTTCCTTCTGCAATATTTGCTGGTGAGACACCGCCAAAGATTCTATCTTTTCCCTGTAGGGTGGTCATAAGAATTCTCATTTCTTCTTCTGTTCCAATACGAGTAGTAGCCATCCATCCTGGAAGTGCTCTCTTTCTTCTCTTTTCAAGCTCTTCTTCTGGTATATCAAAAAGGATATCCATCGCCGCTCCTCTACGGCGACGATAAGTTTTGTGGACCATATCCTCTAATTCTTTCGGTAAGTTAGGAACAGTCTCGAGACGATGAAGAATATCGGTTCTCATAGCCTGTACGGCTTTTTCTATTTCATATGGAGACGTTAGACGACCTGCCTTAATCTCTGGAACAATCTCTCTTTCAAACTGTCTGAGCAAGAACTCATGTCTAGACATACGCTCTATTTCAGCTTTCCCCCCAACTATCTTTGCAATGCCAACGTCTGGAGAAATATAGCGAGTTCTAAGAGCTTCGCCCTCCATAAAAACACCTCTTTTGGTAATAGGCACCATGAGGTCTACTATGTCGTCAGAAATCCCCATCCCAAAACCGATTCTAAACACCTCGTGCTCAGTGGCAAACACACCAGGACGAGTATATCTAGAAATTCCAATAGGACCTTTGAGCTCTTTTTGAATTCTCTCCACATAGCCACGCAGATTAGAGGGAAGTGATTCAATAGATAGATTTCGTTGAACAGAAGGCTTGAAGCCAGAAAACATGCCTGCCTTTGGACTCAGTCCAGTAGCAGCATGAATCTCAAAAGCGGCAACGTTAGTTTCAAGCCGGTCAAAGACTCTCCCCATTAGGTTAGAATTGTTTTGTTGAAAAGTACGATTGATGGCATTAAAGACATCAGCAGGATCTTGCATGGCCTGCACTCTTTCGGCAAAACTCATAAATCTGCCACGAGAGACAGGATCAGCAAAATGCAGAGCCTCTTTCCATGAGCGCTTTAGAACCTTCATTCCCTCTGTTGTCTTAAACCTACCCCAGTTTCTTTCCATATAAGAAAGTCGTTCAGCTCTATCTCTAGCCTGTTTATCTACCATAGCCTGAGATAGACTAGTTGCGGTACCAATAGACTCTACAACAGCTAGGGGTTTACGTGCTACGGTTTCAACACCAGCCTCTTGTGCAGACTGCAAATCTCTGACCATGCGAGAGATTCCAATAGCTCCTCCCACAGCCATTGGTGTTCCAATAATTGCCTTCTTTATAAAGCTATCGCCACGCTCGAAATCTTTAGGATCTTTAGCCATTAGTAGTAGCCACCCCTACGTGTTGGGAGTTCTTCGTGAATCTCGACATCGATTGAGCCATTGCTTTCTGGGCCGTACACAGCACGGCTGAAAACACTGGCCTGTATCTTATCAACCAGCAGTAATTGGTTAATTCTATCATGTATTTCGGATCTGCTAAGCTCTTCAGGTTCTGTAATTGCCCGAACAGCTTGATCATTAATGTATGGCTTATTTACCAAAGTTTGTGCTCTAGATGGCCATAGGTCATAATCATGCATATCCTCGCCCATATTCATGACCAACTTGAGCTTAATATCCTCGAGGTCTACAGAAGGATGCCAACCTACCCAGTCAGGACCAGGAACAGACTGTAGACCACCAAGAAGCTTGACCCTGCGATACCAATCCGCATAACTTTCACCAGGATATCTAGTCTGTAAATACTCAGACATGAGCTCCTGGCTAGTCGGATAGCCTTCTCGGTCGGCCTCGTCATAGATCTGGGCAAGCCTGGTATCTGCCTCTTGAATCTGATCCTCAGTAAGTATCTCTGCTTTCTTTGCTCTGCGTACCTCGGCAGCGAACATCATCTTCCATCGAGCAATATAGAGAGCTCTTTCATTCTCAGGGACGAGCTCGAGAACCCTTCTCCTCTCGTCTTCTGTTTCTGCCTCAGAGAACGAATTAAAGTAATCGCGGTCCCGGCGCGGGAGGGCCCTAAAAATACTTGTATAATTACGGGTATATGGATCGATACCAAACAGAGTCTGGTCTTTCTTTGCCTCAAATTCTTTCAAGGCAACCCAGTCTCTTTCGAGACGAGCGACATTTGCCAACCTAGCAAACTTGATATACTTGAGTCTATCAAAGACCTCTTCAATCTCTCTTCTCTGTTCAATATGTCCCGGAATACCCTCATAGCCTGCAGCCTCAGCGCCAAGCCAAGCAGCAGGCCTAAAGAAGTCACGTACAGGATGGTTCCAGAATGCGTTTTCTGTACCGTAGACCTGGAGGCGCTCATAGGCCTCAATAGGACTTCTCATATGGACTAGCTTAGCTCCAGGAGAAACAGGAGTTACCTGGTCAAGTGCAGTCTCTGCATTATGGGCAAGTAGCTCCCAATATCCACCAAAAAACTTAGTAAATACGCCGCCCTCTCCACCTTCTCGTTCAGCCTTTATCCTATTTAGCTCACTAAGTAGACCAGCAGAATCTTCTCCAGACCAGTAGACATCCTCTCCGAAGATACCACCCATATTGCTGAGATACTTGTATTCTTGGAACTCCTGGCCTTTCTTTCTCTGCTTAAGCTGCTCGAGAGTCTGATCATAGATAGCCTCCTGGTCAGATGTCCATCCTAGCTTCTTTCTGGCTTTACGAACCTTAGACAGATACTCTCCAAACTGGGTAGAGTAAGGAGCAACGTCAGCTAGGATCTTGAAGCGATGAATCAGCGGATATTCGTCTGGACTAACACCCTCGAGCTCCGGAAATCGCCGCGCATATCCTTCTCCAGGAAGCCGTAGTTCGCCCTCAGCGATCTTTGCGTACGGATCACCATGCAGGAAGTCAGGAGCCTTCTCTCCGGGCCCTGGAAGCCATTCTGGCATCAAGTTTCTAATCGGGTTGTACAGCGGGATTTGACGCCTTCTGTGAGGGTATAGACGACGAAAGGCCTCAGTTGTGCCCAGCATACCACCAAGCTCTAAATCCCAGTATGTGCGCTCAAATCCGTACATTCTGCGAGCTGACTCTAGCTGCTTGAATTGGTCAAAAATATCGGGAGTTCCCTTAAGCTGTTCCTGAGCACTCATCATAGCGAAACCGTAAAGGCCACCAAGCTCCTGGAGCCTGTAGATCTGCTCACCAATTACACCTCGAGCTCCATATGGAGTTACTGGAACACCCTCTGGTTGCTCTCCAATCTCGGTAGCTACACGCTGGCCGAACCTTCCTGGTTCAGCAAGTACGCCTTTATCGCCGATCCACTCCTCTCTGTGCATTAGCCTAGGAGGCTTTATCAGACGCCCAATAGTTCCTGCTAGTAGAGGCCCAACAAATGGAACGTCTTCAAATGGCAATCCAGTAATAGGATAGGGCCTATCGCGATAATGCTTCTTTTCTAGCTCATAGGTGAACTCGGATCGATACCATTTTTCTAGAGGACTAAGCTCTTCTGCTTCATCACCCCATATCTGGCGCTCTTTAGCATCCATGCGCATTCGTGCATACCAGTGAGGCCTAAAGTAGGAGACCCTACGACCCTCATATGGAGACCGTCCAAACTCCCACCACCTACCGCGACGAATAGGAACTTCCTGCTCACCGCTATAAATGGCTCTCAGTTCTTCTGGAGACTTTTCTGGAACCAAAGCACCAGGAAGGAAAGGCAGTGTCAATGCTGTACCAATGGCTGTACCAGCTAGACCAAGTAGCTTGGTAGGGCCAATCTTTCCGAGAAGCTTAAAGCTCAACTCTCCTGTCTTTTGTGGGACTGGCTGGGCAATCTTTCTCCATATATTTCCCAGCAGTCCCTCTTCTGCATAGACCCCAGCCTCAGTAGTTAGTCTTCTACCAAGCCGGCCAATGAATCCCTGCTCACCAAACTGTTTAATTCCTTCTTCAGCTGCTTTTCTAGCTGTCCCAACATCCTCTCCAAGCCTGATCATCCTCGAGATCATTCCACCTTCTGGAAGAGCAGAAAGCAGACCTGGTGGCGTAAGAACCTTGAAGCCATATGCTACGCCAATACCAGCTAGACCACCCATTATTGGGAACGCTGAAAGTTTCTGTAGGCTGGTACTACCAGGAGCTATTTCTTCTTGTTTCTCACGAAGGCGATTTAGGCCCACAGCATGGGCAGCTTCAGATGCGACAAGCTGTGCCTTGGCAGCAACAGTAGCACCAGCATAAGTAATACCTTCTTCAAATAGCGTATCATCAAGAAGAGTAGACTCTCGCGTCATCCAGTCGAGAGTCTTGTAGCCCATAGCAATAGCTGGAACTATGAGTCCATACTTCCAACTGAGCCTGCCAAGCATCTGGCCACCAGTTCCTCGGCTGACACCAAGTTGGAGGGTAACTCCCTCACCACCCTTAATGCCAAGAGCACCAGTAGTCCTCTGAACAAAACGCTGGAAACCACCAAAGACTGTGGCAAATGGCTCCATAGAAAATGGAGCTTCTAACAGGCGATTGAATCGGTCGACAAATTCACCGCCCCATGCACGAGCAGTACGGGCAACGAACTGCGACCTAGAGCGAGCTCCAGTAATCTGGACAGGCATCCCGCCAACGAGCTTATTTACTATGCTAGGGTCTCTTGGGTCTGGATGAGTAGCAGAGAACCAACGAGCTAAGTCGCCTGTATCTCGTACTCCAACAATCCTTGCCCACATCGCTCCAAGACGACTATGCGCCTCAGGAACAACACGCATAGCCCGAGCATGTTCGAGGGCTAACTCTCCATTACCAAAAAAGAGTTGACCGCCTCGAAGCTCTACACCCTGTGATGCAAGACGAGTTTCTACGCTTCCAAAGGTGCCTTCTCTACCAAAGCCAATAAGCTTAGCCAAGTAGTCTCTTTGAACTTCATTAGTCTTGAGTACTTCACCAGGAATAGTGAAGCCACGCATAGTGGCAGTTTCAAACTGAGAGAGAAAGTTAGAAAGCTGGAATGTACGAAAGATTCTAGCAGGAGAATATTCCTCTATTCCTCGAGCAGTAGCGGCATACCAGTCAAACATCCTCCCTGGTTTCCAGGCACGATTAAGAAAACCTTCGCCTGGGCCGGTAGGAAATGGCACTTTGAGGGCACCAAGACCGAGAACACCGGTAAGGCCAATACCAGCATAAACAAAACCACTAGCGCCATATGCCTCTTCATAAAAGTCTTCTTGTGGCCTAGATGTCCAGAGTCTTGGCTGATCAGCAGGAGAGGTCATCGAAGGACCGTAGTAGCGTCTGCCGTGCTCTGGTCCAAGACCAAAGCCTCCTGCTCCATACTGTGCTGTAAATGGATATGGCACGGCTACCTCTTCTTACGTTTGGCAGCTCGCTTAGCCCTTCGTTCTTCAAGAAGTTTAGCTAACTTCTCTTGTTCAGATTGTTGCTTCTGTAGGAAAGCCTTATATTTTTCCTCGTTTTCCTTAGCTCGAGCTTCAGCCTCTGCCTTACGTTCCTCAACGGTTTTAATTCTAACCTGCTGACCTTCTTTAATCTGCTGTAAGTACTCTTCATAATGACCGGCCGTCTCTTCTACCATATCTTTCTCAAGCACTATTCTATCTACATTCTCATGGCCTGTATAGGCAGCCTGGTGCTCGACCATCTCAGTTCTAGTAATAACAGTCTGAGAGCCATCATAAGAAAAGTCAGCCTTAGGAATATGCTGAGGCCTCTGTTGGTCATTCCACATACCAGCAAGATCTTCCGGTCTAGGAGCAGGTGGAGGCGTAATGGTTTGTCTATGTTCACCATCTGGTGGTTCAAAAGAAATTGGCTGTTGTAATACACCAGACATCAGAAGCTTTTTCTCAGCCTGAGCCACACGAAGCATAAAGGTTGTATAGTCTAGTGATTCTAGATCCTCTGGAGTGTATCCAGGAAAGGCAGTACAAATCATAGAGCTCAAGTCATGAACAACCTGAGTTGCGCGATGTCGACTTAATTCAAGAATTTGATTAAGGTCTTCAAGCGATTGTGGGCCAGAGTGGGCCATAATAGCATCGGCTACTGCTGTAACCACACCGGCCCTGACTTTCCACATTTCATCGACTAGTATCTTATCTAATACGCATTTTCTAAATATCTCGTTTTCTAGACGTGCCCGTGGATAAACACCTGACTGCAATAGGCGCTCATATTCAATGTATTCTGCTACTGTCAGGGCTCTCCACGGGATTAACTGCCCATCGGGCAACCTACTTGCAAAACATTCTCCGTGCTGTTCCCTGAGACGGAGAATATCAAGCATTAGAGCTTAATCACCAGGGCTGAGGCTACTCTTGGATCAACAAAGTTGGAGTTGAACATGATCTGCTCATGAATGGTGGGATAACTACCAGCCTTCTGGGTCATTGCCCTCTTAGCCTTATCAGACATCCAAAGCACACAGGTAGTTACGACTTCCTGCTCTTGGTCCATCTGAGTACCCTGCTCTTGAGCAAGCTTAGTTTGTAGCTCTACAAACTCTTGCCTATTGAGAGGCCTCCAAATGAGAAGTTCTTCTTCTGAAAAACCAGAACAGAATACATCTCCATGTTGCTGTTTCCATCCTTCGATTACATCTTTGGTTGGAGCTCCAGCAAATTTAGCTAGAGCATCAGCAATTTCCTTTGCTGGATCTGCTGCGGTCTCTTCTACTTCTTGCTCAGGTGCTTCCTGAACTACATCTTCTTCAGACATATAGATCTCCTTTATTTTAGTGTTTGCAAACACTTATGTCAGTTTATATCAAATCCCTTGCAAAAAAGGAATAGACTTCCTGTATAGGCTGGCCGTCAATAACAACCTGTTTTGACTGGCCTACCAGATGAACCTGAGAGATCCTCTGTACGGTATGATGGATTCGGTCGTCATCTACATAGTCTCCGAAGGCCACATAGATGTCAAATGGATTAAGGGCTGGTTCGTCAGGCCTACGGTTAGCTCCCACGTCAATAGTCCCCACACCTCCAGGAATATTTACAGTGCGACCATTTTTTTGTGGTCCCCAAACGTAATTCTCAAATGTCTCAAAGATATGCTCAGCCTTACCCATAGCTCCTACTGTTCGCTGTTGGCTAGAATATCCAGCCAGGCCTGCCTTTACATTTAGCAGCTCTTTGCCAAGAAGTTTGGCATTATCTTCTCGAGCAGCACGAGCAGCAACCTCGTTAATTTGTGCAAGATATTCAGGAGTTAGCTTCACGTCTCCATTAACTAGCATCTCAATAGTTTTGTCTACTGCGGCTTCTCCAGTTCCTCCTCCTTCTGGAACCTTACGGAACGGACTGAAGCTTCCTTTCTTGCCTTTTATAAGCTCGCGATAGCGATTGAGGATTAGCCAGAGATACCCAGCTTCTTTGAAGTTAATTGAGAACTCACCTTGAACAAGTACATTTCCTTTGGAAACTCCATCAAAAAGCATAGAGGCATAGCCATATAGTGGAGCTCTGCTTTGAGATACGGCGAAGCTAATAGAAGTAACCTCGTCCACAAGGACATCGCCAATATAGACAGCGACCTGAGCTCCAGAGAAGTAGTCATTATTGTAGACACCTTCGCGGATGATTCTTGCCTCATTTGCCATTATCTACCCCTGAAACTTCTTCTTACTCCAAGCCTTACCAGATAGTCTTTATATGCTCCACCGCCGCCAAAGAGAGTCTTTCTAAGTAGCTCAGTCCCCTCTAAGGGTTTACCCTCATCTGTGGTCCACAAACCTCTCTCTGCCTGAGATAGTTTACGTCGGCCAACTGAAGTCATGATATCAACATCTCGAGCAACAAAGTTCATAACCTCTTCTGTAAACAAGTCTTCAATAGACATCGTCTGGCCATCATTTACGAACTCTACACCATAAATACTCTGACGAGAAAGAGAGCCATACTCATTTGCATAGACTAGGGTTATATCCAATGGAGGAAGTTGATCTGGAATCAATGTGCTTAGATTAGTATCCAACTTGCTTTCGCCAACAATTGCCGGATTACCTATCCCACGAATGAGCTGACCAAGAGCATGCTCATTAAAAACCGTAAATACCATTGAACCGGCAATAGTTCGTGGACCGCGAGTATAGCCCTTTACATAGCTACGACCGAGAGCTCGAGCACCAAATTTCTCACGATGGGTTTGCACCGAGATTGTCTGCAGAGTTCCAATGGTTATGGTATTAGTGGCCTCGTTCTGGTACATATTCAGGAAAGAAATCTTTTCCTCAAGAGCAGCTAGAAAGGAATCTATTCCCTGTTTCTCAATAGTCATCGCCTGGATAATAGGATTAATGCTTCTAGAGGTGTTAAGCTGATATAGATAGAAGATAGCTGTATCCTGAGCCTGAAGAGTACTAGGGAGGCTAAGGTCCGCAGCAGTTGGAATCCAATTATTATCTCCACGCACAGAACCTTCTGGTGTTCCTAGACCAATAGCAAGCCAAGTATTTACCTGCTTGTCATAAGTAAAATCAGGATTTGTAGTATTTCTCAGTTTGGCTTGTATAAAACGATCAACCCCACCATTGATATAGTTGCCAAGCATTTTTGAAGTAGCTTCAGCGGCCAATTTTTGGTTATTTAGATCGCGCAATGCAGCCAACTGTCCACCAACATTATTATACGTATGGACTACTGCCTTAATATCAGCTCCAGAATAGCTGCTACCAAGCCAGTCTATCTTTCCTGGAATCTTCTTTGGAAGATCAGTAATAGGTTTTGGCTGAGTTGTGTTGACTGGAGTAAAGTTAAGATTGGTTGTTACGTCAGACGTATTCGCCCCAGGACGATCCTGGCTATAGGTAGCTTCTTGAGGTTTAGAATTGCCACTGTAAATTCGTCCTTGAGCCATCTTATCTCCTTAAAAGAAGGGGAGGATTGCTCCTCCCCGTTCTTATTATGTCTGGAACAGCTGGTTAGTCTTAGGACTAACCACGGGATGCCATCCAACCAGCGTACGAGCAACGTAAGTATGCTGCATCTCAGAGACGATATCGTCAATAGATACACCATAACCTTCGTTCAAGAGCTCAACGCCGTAGATTCTCATCACGGCAAATGAGCCATACTCGTTCGCTGCAGCTAGAGTGATGTCAAATGGTAGGATTTGGTCAGAGAACCATGGGGCTACTACGGTCTGATCAGCATCAACAGTCCCGGTTAGAGGACTCTCGATGAGAGCAGAAGTAGCTTCATCGCCAGCTACTGTTTGCAAAGGCTGTACAGTAGTTGGATCGGTGAAGTTTACGTTCGGCCTAAAGTCATCAACATCCGACATAAACTTAGTCGGATTCTCTGAATAAATTCCGAACGCACCGAGCATGGCATGTCTATCGAACACTAGGAAGATGAGGGTACCTGCAATACCACGCTTGCCTCTTGAGAAGGAGCGAGGATCTGCGGAACCCATCGTATACAGAGGGGCTTTCTCACGAGTGATACTGTAAGAAACAGCCTGAATCTCTGCAATAGGCCTCTGTGCAAAAACAGCCTTAATGTCAACGCCAGAAAAGCTGTTATATGAACGTGCAAGATTAGCCATTTAACGGTTCCTCCTTATACCGCCGCCAGAGCTACCTGGACTGTAATCTGACGTAGCTCAAACGCTGGTACTACCTTAAGTTCGATAATTGCCTGACCCAAAATTCTCATCTGCGGAGTGATAATCAGTTGATACTCGTATCTCTGAATCACGCCTAGTCTTACCAAATTAGACAGTGCCTGATCAACAGCTGTGTCTAGCGCAGCTGTCTGGGCACCCGACATACTCTCGCCTAGGAACGGCTCTCCAACTCTCCTGACCTCATCAACAGTTGCCTTAACCTGACGCATTGTAGACAGACGCTGGTAGTCGCTGTCCGGTCTCGCGGCTGTTGGACCATCGCTAATAACGATGCCCCTTGGCTTCGAGTGGAAAGTAACAAAACGCTGTCCAGCCAGCATGTCTAGCTTAGCAGTGTTAATGCGAGCTGGGAGTCGGACATGTCCGAGCAGTTTGTTGGTCGGTGCCGAGTCAACATCTAGCCCGGAATAGAAACCACCATATGTCGGCGCTCCAGTAGCGGTATATGCAGATGTCCTGCTTGGATTTGACAAAACAGGATATGTAGCAACAACGCTAATGTACTTACCAATATCAATCAAGTGGTCATTCTGATCCTTGATGTGTGTTCCATCTAGCCAGTTGGTGTCTGTTGCAATGAAGCCACCATTTGCCAGACCATCGACACCGTCGATAGTTAGGCCTGGTGTTCCAGAAGAACCACCACTAGAGAGGCGACCTGACATGAACTTGTTACCAAGTAGACCAGTTCCATTTCCGCCAGAGACAACGACTCTATTGCCGTTACCATCTGTCTCGAATTCTGGAAGCTGACCAACCCAGCGTGCCATATCCTTCAAAGTGAAGGAATTTGGTGGAAGTACACCAATAGCACCGGTCATGTCCGTATTGTCTCTAGACTGTGTCCAACAGAAGTTGGCCAACTGGTATGCAAAGTTAACCTCATGGAAGTCAGCGGCAGTCAATGCTGTAGTTCCATCTGCCTTCTCAGTTGCTGTATAGCCGTCTGGGAAAATTTGCGCAGCGGTAAAGGTTGGAGTTGCAGCGCCTGGTTGTGATGGGAACCACCACCAGAACAAATTCTCTCCGTCCACTTCCTCTACATAAACCTTACCCAAAACGTCAGTTGCAGCACCAGCAGATGGATATGCAGAAAGACTTGTCAAGCCTAGACCTGACACTGTTGCCTCATCCATATCCATGACGTTAAGGTCATCCAGGTACACATTCATTGGAAGAACGACATCCAGTTCCTGATCCTCGAGTAGCTGATATGCATTATGCAGCTCCTCGTACATCTTCATTCTGGATAGGTTCAGACCATCTGTGCCTGCGGTGTAGGTAAACCCAGCTTCTCCGTCAAGATCAGCTATGGTCTTCTCACCGGTACCGCCTGGAAGGTCACCCCAATCTGTACCACCATTAGTGGCTAGGGTTCCCGAAACAACAATTTCACCAAGGTCTACCCTGTCATCAGGGCTTGCTGGGTTATTGTCATATACGAGCTCCTCGTCGACCACACGCCAAAGGCGTAGTCTCAACTCAGAGTCATCCCAAAAGATTAGATAGTCAGCTCCAGCTGAATCGTCCTTGGCTACTGTCTCAAGTGTCGCACCAAAGTCAGTAACCAGGGTAGCTGAAGTAGCTCCAATCCTATACATTCTCAGATTTAGGGCACCTGCGGTAGAGGCTTCATATAGTCCTCTAGTTAGAGTTCCATCCTTTCCATACTCACGTGCAGAGTCTGCTACGCGCTCTACTACGTGGAGAACAGAAGAGTCCCCCTGACTAGCTGTACCAATTACCAGAACAACAGGGTCGTCATTAACAGGCAAAATCGTTAGATTGCCGTCCTGTTCTTCCTTGAAGATTCCTGGCAGGTAATCGTGAGCCATTTACGGATCCTCCTTACAGGCTTCTACTCTCTTTCAACAGCCAGCTTAATATAAATCTCTTCTAGTGTCTTTTCTTTGAAGGTCCTTAGCTTTTCAGTCCTGACAAAGAAATTGATCGGGCGACCGTACCACTTGTTCTCGTTTACAACGGCAACAAGATCAGTCTCTTGCCCTTGGTAAATCGCTCGTTGGCACCCCTGCATGGTAAACCACCAAGCATATTCCTCCATCAAGTCCTCAAACCATCTGGCACGCTTATTGGCAGTCTTATTTGTTCTGGCCCAACAAGTGAACTGAACAATATTGTCATACCAATAGCCAGTAGTGAT
>Ga0180437_10003377_pt1 | contig 23855 bp, 15 predicted proteins | sample SS_ome_4_FD_132410 | JGI IMG/M metagenome (GOLD analysis project Ga0180437, IMG submission 132410) | Hypersaline lake sediment archaeal communities from the Salton Sea, California, USA - SS_3_D_1 metaG | ecosystem: Environmental > Aquatic > Non-marine Saline and Alkaline > Hypersaline >... | reverse complement strand
CCTGGATCCACGAACTGGTGAGATCCTGGCCATGCTGGGTAGCCCCGACTACTTTGACACCGAGAACGATGGGGCGGTGAACGTGGCCTTGACCCTGCGCCAGCCGGGATCATCCATCAAACCGATCACCTATGCGGTGGCTTTTGACCCGGCGTGGGCGGCGGGTCACGGCGAGACACCGTACACACCTGCGACGATGATCGCCGACGTGCGGACCACCTTTCTTACCCGTGAGAATCGGCCCTACACGCCGCGCAACTATGACGGCCTCTTTCACGGCCCGGTGTTAGCGCGGCAGGCGTTGGCTTCTTCCCTCAACGTGGCGACCGTGAAAGTGTTGGATCACGTGGGCGTGGAGGCGATGATCCGCCAGGCGCGACGCATGGGCATCACGACCTTTGACGCGACCGACCGCTTTGGGCTGGCCCTGACGCTGGGTGGCGGCGAGGTACGTCTGTTAGAGCTTGGTGCTGCCTATGCTGCCTTGGCCAACGGCGGCTTTCGTGTCGAGCCTGTGGCGATCCGTCGTGTGGAGGATGTCGAGGGCCATGTCGTATGGGCGCCGCGGAGTGGGCGGCTAGGACGTGTCCTGGACGAGCGGGTGGCCTACCTCATCAGCGACGTACTGGCCGATGATTGGGCACGCATGAGTGCCTTTGGCGAAGGGAGTGTGTTACAGTTAAATCGCCCGGCTGCTGTCAAGACGGGCACCACGTCTGATTGGCGCGACAACTGGACGGTGGGCTACACGCCGGACCTGGTCGTCGGCGTGTGGGCTGGCAATGCTGATAACTCGCCCATGCGCGGTGTGTCTGGCATTAGCGGCGCAGCGCCTATGTGGCACGATTTCATACAGTCCGCACTGAGAGGGTGGCCCATGCGCCAATTCCTCCGTCCTGAGGGCCTGGTGGAAGTAGAGATTTGCGCGCTGTCGGGACAGCGTGCTGGTCCACACTGCCCTCATCGGCACGAGGAACTGTTCATCGCTGGCACAGAACCGAAAGAGGAATGCGATTGGCACCGTGCGTTGCACATTGACACTGCCACAGCTCTGCTGGCTGATCCCGGCACACCGCTGAGCCGGGTGGTCGAGCGGGTTTATACGATCTTGCCGCCAGAGTTGGCCGAGTGGGGCCGTGCCCAAGGGATCGAGCCGCCGCCCGTCGCCGCGTCTGCCAGTCATTCCGGTGATCACCCAACAACCGGTGAGGTTTTTTCCACCTCCGTGTCTCTATTCTCTTCCTTCCCTCTGCTGATGGTCAGCCCTGACCCATGGACAGTGTACCGCATCAGCCCTCGGCTGCCAGCCAGCGAGCAGCGCATCCTCGTCGAGGCGCGCCCAGGCACCGGCGCGCGGCTGGCCAAGGTTGTCCTTCTGGCCGACGGCCATCCTTTGGCGACACTGGTCCGTCCACCCTACCGGGCGCTGTGGACCCTGACGCCAGGGGAGCACACGTTCCAGGCCGTGGGGCACGACGAGTCGGGGAAAGTACTGGAATCGGAGATGGTTACCGTTACGGTTGTGGAGTGAGATGTGGAGGAGCACGCTTCATAATGGAAGAATTCTTGACGGTTGAGGCCCTGATTATCGTATTGGTCCTGGTGGCGACGTTGGTCGCCATCGCTGTGCGTCGCATACGTTTACCTTACACTGTGGCCCTGGTGTTGGTCGGCCTATTCATCGCCGTTCGGCGCCCGCTCGACGTTGAAGTCACGCCTGAACTCATCCTGTCTCTCTTTGTCCCGCCGTTGATCTTTGAAGCTGCCTTTCACCTGGATCTAAGGCTGCTGCGTGATACCCTTCCGTCCATTCTCTTGCTGGCAGTGCCAGGGGTGTTGTTGACCACCCTCTTTGTCGGAGGGATAGTGACCCTGGGCACGGGGTTGCCCTTTGCGACAGCGGTCGTCTTTGGAGCGCTAATCGCCGCCACTGACCCTGTCGCAGTGGTGGCTCTCTTCCGAGAGCTGGGTGTGCCGAGGCGGCTGGCTGTAGCTGTGGAAGGCGAGAGCTTGTTCAACGACGGCACGGCCATCGTGATCTTTCGCATCGCGCTGGTAACGGCCGTGTCAGGGTTCTTTGATCCGCTGGATGGCATTTTCGATTTTGTTCAGGTAGCCTTGGGCGGGATGGCTGTTGGCCTGGCGTTGGGCTGGCTGGCAGCTCAACTGATTGCCCGCGTTGACGATCGCCTTATATCAACCACGCTGACCACCTTGCTGGCCTACAGCGCCTATCTGGTGGCTGAGCGGTTGCACGTCAGCGGCGTCCTGGCGGTGGTGGTGGCGGGTCTCCTTACTGGCAATCTGGGCATGGCTGGCGTGTCTCCCACAACCAAGAGCATGATCTTTGACCTATGGGAGTATCTGGCCTATATCGCCAATTCTCTTGTCTTTCTACTCATAGGCTTGGACATAGATGTGCCACAACTGTGGGCCAATCTGTGGCCCATCGCTGTCGCGGTAGCGGCGGTGCTGGTCAGCCGGGCAGCAGTTGTGTATGGTTTATCGTGGTTGTCTTCTCTGGGCAGAGATCGAGCTCGTATTCCTCTCAGGTGGCGGCATGTCCTTTTCTGGGGCGGACTGCGTGGCGCCATCAGCCTGGCTCTGGCGCTCAGCCTACCTGTCACGTTGCCCGATCGCGACATGCTCGAAGCCATGGCTTTTGGCGTCGTGTTGTTTACCTTGATGGGACAGGGCACGACGATCCAATTCTTGCTCCGGCGACTGGGGCTGATCGAACGCCCCGAGCACGTGATTGAGCGCGAGCGGCACGTGGGACGGCTGTTAGCCAACCATGCCGGCCTGCGGGAATTGGAGCGCTTGCGCCGTGACGGGATACTGACCGACCAGATGTGGCAAGGCCTGCGTGACGACTATATCCAAGCGCAGAGCGCACTGACGGAGGAGATAAACCAGTTGTTTGCCGAGCACGCCGAATTGGAGCGAGCACTGATCATACAAGTCCGGCGAGAGGCGCTGGAGGCCGAGCAGGCAGTGCTGATTGATGCGCTGCGGCGGGGTCTGCTGTCAGACGAAGTATTTAACGAGTTGCGAGCAGACATTGACCGCCGCTTGGAAGCCATGGCGCTGATCGAGACGGCTGTTCAGAGCCGTCGGTCGCCTGGAGCAGGAGAAAAGAAATGACCCTCATTGTGTGTGCCACGCGAGGTGGCGATGCCTGCCGTCGCACCCAGGAAAGAGCCATCGATCTGGCTATAGAGCGAGACGCTGAACTTGTTTTCCTGTACGTCGTCGATCCCAGCTTGGTGGAGCCCGTGGATGAATCCTTGGCCGATGCGCTGAACGATGAAATGACGCGGTTGGGCAGATCGTTGCTCCGCATTGCCCAGGGGCGTGCCCGGGATCGGGATCTAACGACTCAAGCGGTCGTTCGTCATGGGGCAGTGCAACAGAGTATCAAAGACTATGTGCGCGAGGTAGGGGCCAGCACGTTGGTCATTGGCGCGCCGCGGGTGGGCGCTCCACCGCGGGCCTTCACACCAACCGAAATCGAACGCTTTGCGCAGTCCGTGCGCGAGGAAATGGACGTTGAGGTGGTGGTCGTGACATAGGACCTGATCCACGATCCACACTCTACGAATCCGCACTTCTATCGGAGGTTCCAAATGAGAAAATCACAACAACTCACCATCTTGCTGGTTATCCTGAGCATCGTGGCTGGTTCCGCGTGTTCTGTCTTCAAAAAGTCAACGCCGACGGCGGCGCCCACCGCTGCTCCGTCGCTGACGGCGGCCGTGCAGGCGCTGCCCACCAGCACGCCGACACCTGCGCCCACCGACACCCCGTCGCCGACACCAACACCGGCTGACACGCCCACGCCGCTGCCACCGCTGCCGCCTCGCCTGGTCTATTATGCACCAGCACGAGGTGAGGAGCAATCGCTGGACGGAACAGTCGTCCTCACCTTCGACCAGCCGATGGACACTGCCGCCGTCGAAGCGGCTTTTGCCATCGAGCCGGAGGTGGAAGGCGCGTTTGCGTGGCCCGACGAGCGGACGCTGGTCTTCCAGCCCCGAAAGGCCTTCGACAGGGCCGCACAGTATCGCGTGGTGCTGGATGAGACGGCTACAAGTGAGGACGGACTGTCTATCCGCGAAGCAATAGATCTGCGCTTTGCCACCGTCGGCTACCTGGAGGTGACCGCTGTCCAGCCGGCCGATGGCACGGAAGAGGTGGATATGGACGCCCGCGTGACGGTCATGTTCAACCGGCCGGTGGTGCCGCTGACGAGCATCGGGCAGCAGGCGGATCTGCCGCAGCCTCTGTCGTTCGATCCGCCGGTGGCAGGGCAAGGTGAGTGGCTCAACACCTCCATCTATATCTTTACGCCTGACGACGGCTTTGCGCCGGCCACGACCTATACGGCCCGCGTCGCTGCTGGTCTGGCCGACACCACCGGCGGCCTCCTGGCCAAAGACCATGACTGGACCTTTATCACCAAGCTGCCGGCCGTCGTCAGCAGCTATCCTGCTGACAATGCCATCTATGTCGGCCCCAGCACGGCGATCACCGTCACGTTCAACCAGGCCATGGATCGCGTCTCGGCCGAGGAGAAATTCAAACTGGCCCTTTCCGCCAGCGACAAAGCTCTGCCCGGCACCTTTCGCTGGGACGGCGACGAGGTGATGATCTTTCAGCCGGAAGCATCGCTCGAAATGGACCGGCAATACAGCGCCGTCGTTGCTCAGGGGGCACTGGCCGCAGGCGGCACGCAGGGCATGCCCTACGCCTACCTGTGGACGTTCCAGACGATCGAGTATCCACGGGTGGTCAAGACGGATCCCTTCGACGGCGAGACCGAGGCCGATCCTTACGGCCCGCTGCGGGTCACCTTTTCCAGTCCGATGGACCCGGCGACGTTGGCTGACAATCTCACCGTCGCCTATCAAAGTCTGCTGACCGACGAGGCGGGCATCATCACGGCCACACAGGTCTACTCCTACTGGTATGAATCTGAGACAACCCTCAACCTGTCGATTGGGCGACAGGCATCCACAGCCTACACGGTCACGCTGGACAGCAACCTGGCCGGTCGCTACGGGCACGAACTGGGCAAGCCGTATACCTTTGGCTTTGCTACCCGAGAACTAGACCCCATGGTCTACTCTCTGGCGCCGGGCAGGGTGGGCACGTACAATGCCTACACGACAACGGTGGCCTACGTCGCCCATCGAAACGTTTCTGAGGTGACCTTTAGTCTCTACACCCTTGGCCAGCGGGATTTCCTGCGCCTAAACGGGCAGAGCAGTTGGGAAGTGTGGGATGCCTTCTACCCCAATGACACCGAGTTGGTGCGCCAGTGGACGGTGCCCGTCTCTGCACCGACCAACGAGACCGGCATTGCCAGTACGGCCGTGACGACGGTCGAAGGCGGCGAACTGGAACCCGGCTTCTATTTTCTGATCATCTCTGCGCCCGGCCGCTCACGCTCTGAGCAGTCTCGCCAGGTCATGGTCGTTTCGCGATCCAATCTCACGCTCAAGCGGGCCAGTTCCGAGACGCTGGTCTGGGCCACTGATCTGCTGACGGGTTTGCCTATCCGCGGCATGGAGATGGCGCTGTACGATGAGCGAGGCAACCAGGTCGTCTCTGGCACCACCGATGGCGACGGCGTCTTTCGTGCAGCGCATAAAGCCATAGATATGTGGATTCCTATGTTTGCCATAGGCAGGCGAGAGGGCGACCTGGCGGCGGTTGCCACGGAATGGGAAGAGGGTATCTCGCCGTGGGCCTTTAATCTCAACACCGAGTTCTATGCCGCCGAATATGTGGGTTATCTGTACACAGACCGGCCTATCTACCGCCCTGGGCAAAAGGTCTATTTCAAGGGTGTCTTTCGCCAGGACGACGATGCCCGCTACAGCCTGCCGGGCGGTGTAGAGGAAGTGGCCGTTCGCGTCGACGACCCACAGGGGAAAAAGCTGTACGAGGAAAAGCTGCCTGTTTCCGAAATGGGTACCTTCTACGGCGAATTGGAGCTGGGTGAGGAAGCCGCCCTGGGCTATTACTACATCTGGGCCCAGATCAACGAAGAGGCTTTGGTGGTTCCTTCCAGGTGGCCGAGTATCGCAAGCCTGAGTTCCAGGTGGGCGTCGAGACCGACCTGCCGGCCTACGTTCACGGCGATACGATCAATGTGGCCGCTCTGGCAACTTATTACTTTGGCGGGCCGGTGGCGGACGCTGACGTGCGGTGGGCTGTCCTCGGCAATGACTACTTTTTCAACTACACCGGTCCCGGCCGGTACGACTTTACCGACTATGACTGGACAGTCTGGCGCCCCGAGCCATACGGTGGCTACGGTGAACTGATCGCCGAAGGTGAGGGCCAGACCAACGATGAGGGGCGCTTTACTTTCGACGTACCAGCCGATATTGCTGACAAGACACAGTCGCAGATCTTTACTCTGGAAGTGACGGTCACCGATGTCAACAACCAGGAGGTCAGCAACCGCGTGGATGTGATCGTTCACAAGGGCACATTTTACATCGGCCTGGCTCCCCAGCGGTACGTGGGCCGCGTGGGCGAAGAGCAAAAAGTCGACCTCATCACCGTGGACTGGGACAGTGAGGCGGTGCCGGACGTGCCGCTGACGGTCGTCTTTTACGAACGCCACTGGTACAACGTGCAGGAACAGGGCGAGGATGGCCGCTTCTATTGGACCTGGGAGGCTGAAGACACGCCGGTCTACACGACCACGCTGACCACCGAAGCTGATGGGAAGGCGGTGGCTGCCTTCACACCGGAAAAGGGCGGCACGTACAAGATCGCTGCCTGGGGACGTGACGAGTTGGAGAACAAAGTGCAGTCCTCCACGTTCATGTGGGTCAGCGGGCGACAATACGTCAGTTGGCGCATGGAGAACCACGACCGTATAGACCTGATACTGGACAAGAAAAGCTATCAGGTAGGCGACGTGGCCGAGATCCTTGTTCCCTCGCCCTACCAGGGCCGCGTCCAGGCTCTGTTGACGATCGAACGCGGGCGGATCGTCGAGCACCGGTTGCTAACCCTGGAGACCAACTCTGACGTGATCAAGCTGCCCGTCCTTCCTGGTTACGCACCCAACGTCTTTGTCTCGGTGGTCATCGTCAAGGGTATGGATGAGACGAACCCACTCAGTTCGTTCAAGATCGGTTATGCCAAACTGAGCGTCTCTACGAAGGAAAAAGAGATCACGGTCGAAATCACGCCGGACAAGGAGACCTACCAGCCACGCGAAGAGGCCACCTACGATCTCAAGGCCACCGACCACGCTGGCCGTCCGGTACGTGCCGAGTTTTCACTTGACCTGGTGGACAAGGCGGTGCTGGCCCTGGCTGGCGAAGGCGGCGAGACGTTGCTGGATCGCTTCTACCGCGAACGGGGCGTCGGTGTGCGCACGGCCAGCGGACTGATCCTGTCCGTGGACCGGCTGGCCGAGGCCAACGTGCCCGAGGAGGCCAAAGGCGGCGGTGGCGGCGATTTTGCCGGCGAGGCGACAGTGCGCCGTCGCTTTCCCGACACGGCCTACTGGAACCCGACCGTCGTCACCAATGCGGCCGGCCGTGCCACGGTCACCGTCGGTCTGCCGGACAATCTCACCACCTGGCGAATGACCGCCAAAGGGGTCACCGCCGACACGCTGGTCGGTGAAGCCAGGGTCGAAGTCGTCTCCACACTGCCGTTGTTGGTACGCCCCGTCGCACCGCGTTTCTTCGTTGTCGGCGACGAGGCCATCCTTTCGGCGGTGGTCCACAACAACACCGACGAGGCGGTGACTGTCGAGATTGCCTTGGCTGCTGAGGGCCTGGCCTTTGACGGCGCCCTGCAGTCGGCCAAGATCCCGGCCAACGACAGGGTCACAGTAGACTGGCGTGTCACCGTTGAGCAGGCCGAGGAGACCAAGCTGCTCTTCCGGGCACGCCAGACGGACGGTGACCTGTCCGACGCCGTCGAGATCACCCTGCCCGTCTATCGCTACTCGACGCCGGAGGTCGTGGCCACCGCTGGCCAACTGGAGACCGCCGAGGCCCGCGTCGAGACAGTACTGCTGCCGGATCGCTTCGACCCAACCCAGGGCGAGCTGTCACTCCATCTGGATCCGTCGCTGGCCGCCGGCATGCGCGACGGCCTGGACTTTTTGGAGCATTTCCCCTACGAGTGCATCGAGCAGACCGTCAGCCGCTTCCTGCCTAATGTGATGACCTATCGTGCCCTCAAGCAACTGGGCATCGAGGACGCCGAACTCGAAACCAAGCTGCCGCAGCAGGTGGGCGTCGCGCTGCAGCGCATCTATGCCCGCCAAAAGTACGACGGCGGTTGGGGCTGGTGGGTCGCCGATCCGAGCGATCCCTTCCTCACCGCCTATGTTCTCTTGGGTCTGGTGCAGGCCGACCGCGCTGGCTTTGCGGTGGATGAGGAGGTGATGGACCGGGCTGGCTTGTTCCTGCAGGATAGCCTTGTTCAGCCCAGGGACGTGAAATACCCCTGGCAGGCCAACAGTCAGGCCTTTATCCTCTACGTGCTGGCCGAGGCCGGTCAAGGCGAGTTGAGCCGCACGGTGCGCCTCTTTGAGCGACGCGACGTGCTGGGCAACTATGGCCAGGCCTGGCTGGCGCTGGCACTGCACATCCTCGAGCCGGACGTGACCCAGCGCACCGACGCGCTCCTGTCTGACCTGACCAGCGCCGCGATTCTCAGCGCCACCGGCGCTCACTGGGAGGAAGAGACGACTGACTATTGGACGATGAACACCAACAACCGCTCGACCTCGATAGTCCTGGACGCGCTGGTGCGCCTCGATCCGGGCAACGACCTCATCCCCAACGTCGTCCGCTGGCTGATGGTCTCTCGCAAGGACGGTCACTGGGAGACGACGCAGGAGACCGTCTGGGCGCTCATTGCCCTGACCGACGTCATGGTCTCCACCGGCGAACTGGAGGGTGACTTTAGCTATGTCGTGGCCCTCAACGGCGAGAGGCTGAGCGCAGGTGACGTGACCCAGGATGACGTAGGTGAGACGCGCAAACTCCAGGTCGCCATCGCCGACCTGTTGCTCGACGAGGTCAACCGCGTCGAGATCACCCGCCTGCCGCCATCCGCTGCCCAGAGCGGCGAGGGCCGGCTCTACTACTCGGCTTACCTGCGCTACTTCCTGCCGGTGGAGGATGTCAAAGCCCTCAGCCGGGGGGTCGTCGTCGGGCGGCAGTATTCGCCCGTGGACGCGCCGGACGAGCGGGTAGATGGTACCGCCGTCGGCGACGTGATCCAGGTCAAGTTGACGATCGTCGCGCCAAACGACTTGCACTATGTCGTCGTGGAGGACCCGCTGCCCGCCGGCTGCGAGGGGGTAGACCAGAGTCTCCAGACGACGAGCGTCGTCGGCCAGCCGCCCTCCCTGGAGCGTGTGGATGACTGGGACCGTTGGGGCTGGGGCTGGTGGTGGTTCAGCCATACCGAGATGCGAGACGAAAAAGTGGTTCTCTTTGCCACCTATCTGCCCAAAGGCACCTACGAGTACACCTACCTGATGCGGGCCAGCCTGCCTGGTCAGTTCTTGACCATGCCGGCCCTGGCGTACGAGATGTACTTTCTAGAGGTGTTTGGACGCTCGGATGGGGGTAAGTTTGTGGTGGAGGAATGATGCGTTTTGCATAATGCGTGACGAGTAAAACTAAAAGGCCTCCTGCGCAGTGTGCTTGTGCAGGGGGCCTTGTTTCTTGGGCACTGGCCAATGTCAGAGTGTTGGTGTCAAGCTGTACGAGATTTGACAATTTTAGTGAGTTATAGTAGTATTTAGTCAGTTTTGGCTGGTTTTGATGATAATGATTCGATTTCCTTACTCTCAATCTCCAGAGGTGCTTGACAGGGCAAGTGAGGGTTCATGTCTCCAAACCAAATAGAATGGCTGTCGCTGACCGAAGCCAGTAGACTGTTGGGTGTCCACCAGACGACTCTGCGGCGTTGGGCTGATTCCGGTCATATTCCCTGCTTCCGCACGCCTGGTGGACATCGGCGTTTCAGGATCTCTGACTTGGCCGCCTGGATGGACGGAAACCGGACGACGGCCTTGGCTCCACAGTCGGAAGCGGTGGTACGCAACGTTGTAGGATACACCCGCCAGGAAATGGCAGAGAGGGAGATATCTGGCGAAGCCTGGTATCTGGCCTTTGGCCAGGAGGATGATCGCCAACGGATGCGCGACACGGGCCGTCGCCTCCTGGGACTGGGCATCCAATACATGGGCCGCACGAGCAACCACGAGCCGGTGTTGCAGGAGGGCCGGCGCATTGGCGCATTCTATGGGCAGCAGTGCGCCCAGCGCGAAATCTCGCTGGTAGACACCATGCGCGGCTTTTTCTTCTTTCGCGAGTCGTTCCTGCGAGCGACCCGGCCGGGTCTGGCCATGGCAGGTCAATACGATGCCGAGGACGTGCGCATGCACCGGCAACTGCGCCGATTTCTGGACGAGGTGATGTACGCCTGTCTGTCCAGTTACGAGGCCATCTGCCGCCACCTGTTGCACCCAGGCGGAGCGGCATGAGTGGCTATCCCATCACACTCGTGGGTCTGGAGGCTGCTCGTTGTGTCGTTGTGGGAGGGGGACAGGTTGCCGCGCGCAAGGTAGTTGCCCTTCGAGAGGCTGGGGCCAAGCCCGTGGTCATCAGTCCGGTATTATGTGAGACACTTCGGTGCCAGGCTGAGAAGCGTGAGATTCAGGCGATCCAGCGGGCGTACCGTCCGGGAGACCTGGCTGGGGCTCGACTGGTCATCGCTGCTACCGACGATTCAGCTGTCAACGAAAAGGTGTGGCGCGAGGCACAGGCGATAGGCTGTCTGGTCAACGTGGTGGACGACCCCTCGCATTGCGATTTCTACGCCCCGGCCACTGTACGCCGGGGGGGGTTGACCATCAGTGTATCCACGGCAGGCAACAGTCCGGCGCTGGCCCGTCGCATTCGCCAGGTTCTGGAGGAGCAGTTTGACGCCAGTTATGAACCCTATCTGGCGCTGCTGGGCGAACTGCGTCCTCTGATCCGAGAGCGCATCGTTGACCCGGCTCGCCGGCAAGCCCTGTGGCAAGGGTTGCTGGATTCCGAGATCCTGGAATCGCTCCGTGAGGGGGCATCCCAGGACGCCCAGCGACGTGCGGTAGAGATCATCGAAATCTCAAGTAAGCAAGGATAGCAGGGCGATCAATGCAGATCATCCAGGTTGGATTGAGTCACAAGACAGCATCTATTGAAATCCGAGAGCAATTGGCCCTTTCCGAGGCAGACCTGCCGGCCACACTCAGGATATTGTGTCCAGATAATGGCCACGGCCCTGGCTATGCTTTGGAAGGGGCTATTTTGTCTACCTGCAACCGTCTGGAGCTGTACGCTACTGTAGACGACGCCGGGCCTGGTGAGCGAGGCATCCGGGACCACCTGGCGCGGGTATCGTGCGTATCGCAGGAGGTTCTTGACCCTCTCTTGGAGGTTCGCCAGGGACAGGCTGCTGTTGCGCACCTGTGCGAGGTTTCCAGTGGCCTGGATTCAATGGTGCTGGGCGAGTCGCAGATACAAGGTCAGGTCGCCGAGGCGTATGAAATGGCCCTGGCTCACGGGGCTGCCGGGACTGTGATCAGCGCCCTCTTTCGCACGGCGCTTCAGGCGGGCAAGCGGGCACGTACCGAGACAGCCATCGCCAGGCATGCCACTTCTATCAGCCATGCCGCTGTAGAGCTGGCTTTGCAGATTTTCGACGATCTGGCGCTCAAGACGGCTCTGCTCATCGGTGCGGGCGAGATGGCAGAAGTGGCGGCCAAGAACCTGGTGGATCACGGCGTCGGCAGGTTGATGGTCGTGAACCGCAGCCCCGGCCGGGCGGCCAGCCTGGCCAAGCAGTTTGGCGGAGAGGCGCTAGGTTGGGATCGCCTGGCTCAGGCCTTGTGGGGGGCCGATATCGTGATCAGTTCCACGGCTGCCCCACATGCCATCTTGCGTCGTGAAGCTGTGGCAACTGCTATGCGCATGCGCCGCAACCGCCCCCTGTTCATTATCGACATTGCCGTCCCGCGCGACGTAGAGCCCACGGTAGGCGACCTGTCCAATGTTTTCTTGTACGACATTGATGACTTGCAAAGGGTGGTGGACGCCAACCTGGAGCAGCGTCGGCGTGAGATCCCTCGCGTTCAAGCCATCGTCCAGGCGGAAGTAGCCGACTTTATGGCCTGGTTCCGCTCGCTGGATGTGGTGCCGACCATCGTAAACCTACGGGAACACGTGGAGCAGATCCGCCAGAAAGAATACCAGCGCGTTATGCAGCGCCTGAGTCACCTGTCAGAACAAGAGCAGAAGGTGATCCTCGCTTTCAGTCAGCGGCTGATCAACAAAATCCTGCACCAGCCAACAGTTCGGTTGAAACAGCATGCCAGTGGTCGGGAAGCATATCGCTACACGGAAGCACTCCGTGACCTCTTTGCCCTGGCAGCCGAGACGGGCAGCATGGATGGAGAGTGCACTCATGGCTAACGTGGTTGGCTTTTTTCTGGCACTGTTCTTTTACACCCTCGGCGCAGTGGCTCATGCGTCTCAGTGGGTTGGTGGCAGTCGGCGGGGCGAGCGTCTGGCCAGACCATCCCTCATGGTGGCGGTGGCCCTCCACGGATCGGCCATTCTCTTACGCTGGGCCGAGGCTGGGTACGCTCCTTTGTCCAACGGCTTTGAAGCGTTCTCTTTCTACGCCTGGGGATTGAGCCTCACCTATCTGCTCGTCAGGCCGCTGCGCCGGCACGCCGTGTTGGGCCTCTTTGTCACTCCCCTGGCGCTGGTCAGTATCCTCGTCGCATCGGTGCTCCCCAAGCGCATCATGCCACTCGTGCCCGTGTTGCAGAGCTACTGGCTGCCGATCCACGTCGGGGTGTCCTTTGTTGCTTATGCCCTGTTTAGCCTGGCCTTTGTGACCGCAGTGGCCTATCTTGCTCAGGAACGCAGCCTGAAGCAGCCTGGTCATCGGCTATGGGCCCGTCAGTTGCCCTCGCTAGAGACCCTGGACAACCTGGCGCGCCGTCTGGCTCTGGTTGGCCTGGTACTGATGACCGGCTCCCTGCTCAGCGGGTCGCTGTGGGCGGAGCAAGCATGGGGCGTGGTGTGGCCCTGGGAGCCGCAACAGATCGCTTCCTTGGTCACCTGGCTCATCTACGCTGTCTACTTTTACGCTCGACACAGCGCCGATTGGCGGGATCGCCGGGCGGCGTGGCTGCTTGTGGGCGGTTTCGTCTCGGTGCTGATCACCTTTGTCGGTGCTGATTTGCTCATGCCAGATAGCCGTCATAACTTTTTGTTTGGATCGTGAATCATGCTCAAACAGAGACTGATCGTTGGAACACGGGGCAGTGTTCTCGCTCTGTGGCAGACAGAGCACGTCGTCGAACAGTTGAAGGGCATTGCCCCCAAGCCAAGCGTTGAAATTAGAGAGATCAAAACCCACGGTGACCTCGTCCGCGACCGGGCGCTGTCGGAGGTGGGCGGTAAGGGACTGTTTGTCAAAGAGATCGAGAACGCACTGCTGGCCGGCGAGATCCATCTGGCAGTGCACAGTTTGAAGGACATGCCCACACAGCTGCCGGAAGGATTGGCCCTTGGCGCAATTCTGAAGCGAGCCGATCCCCGAGACGCGCTGGTCGTGCGGGAAGGAGAAGGCGGTATGGCCCTGCTGCCCCCGAGGTCACGGATAGGCACCAGCAGCCTGCGGCGGCGGGCGCAATTGCTGGCCGCCCGGCCAGACCTGCAGGTGCTCGACCTGCGTGGCAACGTGGACACGCGGCTGCGCAAGCTGCGCGACGGCGCATACGACGCGGTGGTGCTGGCTGCTGCCGGTCTCATCCGCCTGGGACACGCTGCCGCCGTCAGCGAGTATCTGTCGGTGGGCCTTATGCTCCCGGCTGTCGGTCAGGGCGCGCTGTGTCTTGAGGCTCGGGCCAACGACGAGGCGACACGAGCACTCATTGCATCCCTCAATCACTGGCCTACCTGCCTGGCAGCCCAGAGTGAGCGTGCTTTCCTGCGCCGGTTGGAGGGGGGCTGCCAGGTGCCCATTGGCGCTTACGCTGAGGTAAGCGGTGACCAACTCCACCTGCGGGGGCTGATCGCCTCCCTGGATGGCACGCGGCTGGTGAGAGATGAGATTCACGGTCCGGCAGCGGGGGCTAGCTGGCTGGGGACGGAACTGGCTGAGCGCATGCTGGCTGCGGGCGGTAAAGCTATCCTGGAAGAGGTGCAGCGTGGGAGTTAGGGGCTTTGTCTCTCTCATTGGCGCTGGCCCGGGCGATCCCGGCTTGCTGACGCTGCGCGGTGCAGAAGCTTTGGCTGCCGCCGATGTGGTGATATACGACTACCTGGCCAACCCGGCTTTGTTGGCCCATGCCCAGCCCGAGGCGGCACGGATTTATGTAGGCAAGAAAGCAGGCTGCCATACTCTGTCGCAGGACGAAATCAATGCCTTGTTGGTCAAACGTGCGTTGGCCGGCCAGCAGGTGGCTCGCCTCAAAGGTGGCGATCCGTTCGTTTTTGGTCGTGGTGGTGAGGAAGCGCTGGCCCTCGCGCAGGCTGGTGTGCCTTTCGAGGTGATTCCTGGCGTTACCAGCGCCGTAGCCGCGCCCGCTTACGCTGGGATTCCCGTCACTCATCGGGGATTGGCCAGCAGCTTTGCTGTCATCACAGGCCATGAAGACCCGACCAAGGGCGAATCGGCAATTGACTGGGCGCGATTGGCCACTGGGGTGGACACGCTGGTTTTTCTAATGGGCGTCGGCAACCTGCCCCGAATTGTGGAGCAACTGGTGGCTCATGGTCGCCCGCCTGAGACACCCGTCGCGCTCGTACGCTGGGGCACCACGCCAAGCCAGCAGACGGTTGGCGGCACGCTGGCGGATATTGTGGAACGAGTCAAGGCAGCAGGTCTCAGGCCACCGGCCGTGACGATAGTCGGCCCGGTGGCTGCGTTGCGCGAGACGTTGCACTGGTTCGAGAGCCGCCCTCTCTTTGGCCAGCGCGTCCTGGTGACCCGTACCCGTGAGCAGGCCAGTGCCCTGTCTGCTCGATTGCGCGCCTTGGGTGCAGAAGCTATCGAATTGCCTACCATCCGCATCGTGCCGCCGGAGGATTGGAGGCCGCTTGATGAGGCGGTCGCTTTGGTGTCACGTTACGATTGGATTGTCTTTACCAGCGCCAGCGGCGTGCGCTTTTTCTGGGAGCGGTTGGCCGGCGCTGGCATGGATGCCCGGGCGCTGAGCGGCGTCAGGTTGGCTGCCATCGGTCCCGCCACGGCGGGCGCGCTGGCAGCGCACGGCTTGCGAGCCGATTATGTGCCGTCAGAGTACGTCGCTGAAGCCATTGCTGCCGGGATGGGAGACGTCCAGGGCCAACGGGTGTTGCTACCCCGTGCCGACATCGCCCGCCCGGCGTTGGCCAACCTGCTTCGCCAGGGTCGCGCTGAGGTCGTCGAGGTGACCGCCTACCGCACGCTGAAGCCAACGGTAGGCACTGGCAAGCTGGACGAGTTGTTGGCCCAGGTCACCGTGGCGACCTTTACCAGCTCGTCTACGGTGCGTAACCTGGCGGCCATGGCCCAGGATGCCAACCTGGATTTGCAGCGTGTCCTGGGGAAGGCCACCATCGCTTGCATCGGTCCCATCACCGCCCAGACGGCACGGGAGTTGAGTCTCCCCGTGCACGTCATGGCGGAGGAATATACGATCGACGGCCTCGTAGAGGCACTGATCTGTTATTTTTGTAAAACGTAACGTATGATTTCACGTTTCACGCCTTACGTTTTACTTTTTTGGTCAGAAAGGACATCTTTTAGCCATGATTGGCGTAACCAAATTGCTGTGTGGCACCGTCACACCGTCGGACGTGCTGCGCTATGGCCGCCGCTCCGATCGTTCACCGAGTCATCTCTTGCAGTTCACTCGCGACAAAAGGCCCATCGTCGTCTGGAACAGCACCAAGGCGTGCAATCTGCGCTGCATCCACTGCTATTACACCGCGCGCGCCCAAGCCGATCCAGACGAACTGACGACAGCCGAAGCCAAGACGATGGTTGGCGACCTGGCAGCGTTCGGCGCGCCGGTGTTTCTCTTTTCCGGCGGCGAGCCGCTGATGCGAAAAGACCTCTTTGAGTTAGGCGCTTACGCCGTTGAGTGTGGTCTGCGGACAGTTATCTCTACCAACGGTACGCTCATCAACCGCGAGGCCGCGGAGCGGATCAGGGAGGCGCACTTTTCCTACGTTGGCATCAGTCTGGACGGCATCGGCGAGACGAACGACCGTTTTCGGGGGATGCCCGGGGCTTTTGAGGCGGCCCTGGACGGCATCCGTGCCTGCACCGAGGTAGGCGTGCGCACCGGCTTGCGTCTCACCCTCAACCGGCACAACTACGAAGACCTTGGCGCCATCTTTGATCTGCTGGAGACGGAGAACATCCGCCGTGCCTGCTTTTACCACCTGGTCTACGCTGGGCGGGGGGCTCGCATCCAGGACGACGACCTCTCGCTGGAGGAGACTCGCGCCGCTGTGGACCTGATTTTTGACCGAACGGAAGATTTCGCCCGCCGGGGCGTGGACATCGAGATCTTGACAGTGGACAATCACACTGACGGGCCGTATCTCCTGCGGCGCATCCAGGAGGAGCAGTCGGACCGGGCGGACGAGGTTCTGCAACTGCTCCGCTGGAACGGCGGTAACTCGACCGGCATTGGCATTGGTGCAGTGGATCACCTGGGCAACGTCCATGCTGATCAGTTCTGGCAGCACCATAGCTTTGGCAACGTGCGCCTGCGGCCGTTCAGCGAAATCTGGACTGACACCGGCGAGCCACTGATGGCCGGGCTGAAGAACCGCAAACCACTGCTAAAGGGGCGCTGTGCAGCCTGCCAATACCTGGACATCTGCAACGGCAATTTCCGCGTGCGGGCAGAAGCGGTCCACGGCGACGTGTGGGCCCCTGACCCCGCGTGCTATCTCACCGACGAGGAGATTGGAATCAATGGACATTAGTCTTTTTCCCCGCAATCGCCCGCGGCGGCTGCGTTGCAGCCCCAGTTTCCGCCGCTTGATGAGCGAGACTCTGTTGACGCCCGACGATCTGATCTATCCCCTCTTTGTCGTCCATGGGAAGGACGTCAAAGAAGAGATCGGTTCCATGCCGGGCAACTACCACTGGTCGCCGGATCGACTCCCCGCGGAGGTGGAGGAAATTGCGCGACTGGGCATCCCGGCTGTCATTCTCTTTGGCTTGCCGGCCGAAAAGGATCCTATCGGCCAAGAGAACTTTGACTCGAACGGGATCGTGCAGCAGGCTGTTCGGATCATCAAGGACACAGTGCCTGAGCTGTTTGTGATTACCGACGTCTGCATGTGTGAGTACACCACCCACGGGCACTGCGGCGTGATCCACGCCCGCCCGGCCTACTGCAAAGGCAAGGGGCTCGCCGGCGGCTGCCTGGACAACGACGCGACGATAGACATCCTGGGCAAAGTGGCACTGAGCCACGCTGAGGCTGGCGCTGACATGGTGGCTCCCTCGGACATGATGGACGGGCGGGTGGGGGCCATTCGCACAACCTTGGACGAGGCGCATTACGACTGCGTCAGCATCATGTCGTACGCCGCCAAGTACGCCTCGGCCTTTTACGGGCCGTTTCGAGAGGCGGCGGATTCGCCTCCACAGTTTGGCGATCGCAGTGGTTACCAGATGGACCCGTCCAACGCCCGGGAGGCACTGCGCGAGGTGGCGATGGACATCGCCGAAGGCTCCGACGTCGTCATGGTCAAGCCCGCGCTGGCGTACTTGGACGTCATTCGTCAGGTGCGCGATCGCTTTGCCCACCCCGTTGCAGCCTACAGCGTGAGTGGCGAATACAGCATGGTCAAAGCTGCGGTCGCGCAAGGCTGGCTCGACGAACGGCGCGTCGCGCTGGAGTGGTTGACCAGCATCAAACGTGCCGGCGCGGACATGGTGATCACCTATTGGGCCAAAGATGTGGTCCGGTGGCTGAGCGCCAGCTAGAAAGCGTTGGAACCATGGAATCCATATCGAACGTCAAGGGCCCGCACATCGTGGCCTGGGAATCGACCGTGGCCTGCAATCTGGCCTGTGTGCACTGCCGGGCCAGCGCCCAGACGCAAGCTGATGCAGACGAGTTGACGACGGAGGAAGTCTTTCGCCTGATTGACCAGTTGGCCGAACTCGGTCAGCCGATCTTTGTCATCAGCGGCGGCGAGCCGCTGATGCGCCCTGATATCTTTGACATCGCCGCCTACGGCACCCAACGCGGTCTGCGGGTAGCTGTCTCGCCGAACGGTACGCTCATTACGCCTGAAGTGGTGCGCCGGTTGAAAGAGGCAGGCGTGCGACGTATCTCGGTTAGCATCGATGGCTCAACGGCCGAGCGGCACGATGCCATACGGGGCGTGCCGGGCGCGTTCGAGGCGGCGATGGTGGGTCTGGCTGCCTGTCGCGAAGGTGGGCTGGGCTTTCAGATCAACACCTCGGTCATGCGCCAGACCCAGGATGACCTGGCAGCCGTCCGCGATCTGGCCGTGCGCATCGGCGCCGAAGCATGGCACGTCTTTATGCTGGTGCCCACCGGCCGGGGCAAGATTGACGACGAAGTCTCGCCGCAGGAGTATGAGGACATACTTCACAAGATCTACCACATGATCGGGGACTCGTCTATTCCCATTCGCGTCACCTGCGGGCCGCACTTTATGCGTGTCGTGGCGCAGAACCGGCGGAAGGAGGGCGAGCTGCCCGGTGTGGTACGTCCGCGTCACAGGGATCACCCTGGAGGGCTGGACCGCACTACCCGAGGTTGCCTGGCCGGGGATGGCTACAGCTTTGTCTCGTATCGAGGGGATGTCACGCCGTGTGGCTATTTCCCTGTGATAGCCGGAAATGTGCGCGAGCGGCCATTTGGAGAGATCTATTTGGAGTCTCCCTTGTTCCGCTCACTGCGGGACTTGAATCAGTATGAGGGCAAATGTGGCGTCTGCGAGTTCCTGCGGGTGTGCGGCGGCTGCCGGGCGCGGGCCTATAGCCTGACGGGCAATTACCTGGCCGAAGAGCCCTATTGCGTCTACCAGCCCCGCGCGATGACAAAGGCCGGTGCATGACACAGTTGAGTGCCGTTGATCGAACACTGCTAGAGCGACTGCAAGCTGACTTTCCCCTGACGCCGCGCCCTTTTGCCGCGCTTGGACAGGCCCTTGGCATAGATGAGGGCGTGGTCCTGGAGCGGGTGCGCTGTCTGAAAGAAGAAAATGTCATCCGGCAGATCAGCGCTATCTTTGACACACGCTACCTGGGCTATCAGAGCACGCTGGTCGCGTTTCACGTGGCTGCTGACAGGTTGGAGGCGGTGGCGACGCAGATCAGCGCCCACCGCGGCGTGAGCCACAACTATGCCCGGCCGCACTACTACAACCTGTGGTTCACACTGGCTGTCCCGCCCGGCCAAGACGTGGCAGACGAGATCGGCCTGCTGGCACAGCGGACCGGCGTGGAAGACTGGCTGAACCTGCCCGCTATTCGGGTGTTCAAGATCAGGACCCATTTTGGGCTCGAGAAGTCCGGCGCGACCGGCTCAGCAGAGGGGTCAGATCGGTCGGCTGGCTTCCGGCGCGCTTTTGTCCAGGGCGATATCCCTTTCGTGAGAGTACTCCAGGAGGATCTACCGCTTGTCCCTCGTCCCTTTGCTCAGGCCGCTGGGCAGCTGGGCTTGAGCGAGGAGAGTCTACTGGACAAGGCTCTGGAACTGGAGGCGACGGGTATCATGCGCCGCTTCAGCGCAGTACTCCGTCACAGGCGGGTTGGCTATACGGCCAATGGCATGGCCTGCTGGGTCGTGCCCGAGGTGCGGATCGAACGGGTGGGCCTGCGAGCCGCTGCCTTCCCGCAAGTCAGCCACTGCTATCAGCGACTGGCTTACCCACCCCGCTGGCCCTATTCGCTCTTTACCATGATCCACGGCAAGACAACGGGCGAGGTGGAAGCAGTCGTGACAGACATCGCCCGACAGACAGGGATCGAGCGATACCAGGTGCTATACAGCACCCGGGAGTTCAAAAAGGAACGGGTGCGATACTTTGAGGAGGTCACATGAAGCGAAACAGATCTAGAGAGTTACTGACCGCTGCGCAGCGGGTCATCCCAGGCGGAGTGAACAGCCCCGTGCGGGCCTTTCGCGCCGTAGGCGGGGAACCGCTGTTTATTGACCATGGAGAAGGCGCCTACCTGTGGGATGCCGATGGCAACCGCTACGTTGACTATGTGCTGTCGTGGGGGCCGCTCATCCTGGGCCACGCCCATCCCGCCGTCGTCGAGGCGCTGGCCGAGGCCGCCGTCCGGGGCACTAGCTACGGCGCGCCGACGGCGCTGGAGACCGAACTGGCCGAGCTGGTTATCGAGATGGTGCCCAGCATTGAGATGGTGCGCTTTGTCAACTCGGGCACCGAAGCGACCATGACCGCCCTGCGCCTGGCGCGCGCCTATACTGGCCGGAACAAGATTGTCAAGTTTGAAGGTTGTTACCACGGTCACGCCGACTTGCTGCTGGTGCAGGCAGGCTCCGGCGTGGCCACGCTGGGTCTGCCCGACAGCCCCGGAGTGCCGCCTGGCGCGACCCAAGATACGCTGACCGCGCCATTCAATGACTTGCCGGCCGTCAAGCGTCTCTTCGAGCGTTTTCCTGACGAAATCGCGGCGGTCATCATCGAACCAGTGGCGGGTAACATGGGTGTCGTGCCCCCGGTGGATGGTTTCCTGGACGGGCTGCGCGAGCTGACCGAAGCGAACGGCACGCTGCTCATCTTTGACGAGGTGATGACCGGCTTCCGGGTGGCGCTGGGCGGGGCGCAGGAACTGTACGGGATTGACCCCGACCTGACGACGCTGGGCAAGGTGATCGGCGGAGGGTTGCCGGTGGGAGCCTACGCCGGCAAGCGAAAGGTCATGGAGACCGTGGCTCCGGCCGGGCCAATGTACCAGGCCGGGACTCTGGCCGGCAATCCGTTGGCCATGACGGCCGGGCTGGTCACCCTGAAGGAATTGCGCAAGCCAGGTGTCTTTCAATCAATCGTTGTCCAGACCGAGCGCTTGTGCCAGGGCATCGGCCTGGCAGCGCAGGTAGCCGGTGTGCCGGTTTATCAGACTCGGGTTGGCACCATGTTCTGTACCTATTTCGCCGAGGGGCCGGTGACCGACTATGCCAGCGCCAAGACCAGCGACATAGCCGCCTTTGGCCGCTTTTTCCAGACCATGCTGGAGGCAGGTGTCTACCTCGCCCCGTCACAGTTTGAAGCTGGTTTTACCAGTACGACCCACGCGCCGGGGGTGATTGATGCTACCCTGAGTGCGGCACGACGTGCTTTCCAGACGGTCAGCCAGGGCAGATAAAGAGCACTCCTGCCGTTTGGGTCTATCTGTCTGTACGACGATGCCAGGTTTGCTGTTATCCTTATGATCGGCCGAGCAAGCAATGACAACAAGCCCTCTGCGCAGTCTTGCGCGGGGGGCTCGTTTTCTTGGTGGGTGTTACACAGTTGGGACAGGGGACTTGCCAGGCAGAAGTTTGAGTAGATGCGAGTTTGCCCCCCGGCAAAGACTGTGAGAACCTGTGGTATCATAAAAGTCGTCGGCGCTGTTCAGGCATGCCCGTGTCGTTGTCGCTCTGTGTCATCATGTGCTTGCCTGGGGGGTGTCCCGGCGCGCTGCGGTCCCGCAGCGCGCTTTTTGCATCAGGGCGACTAGTCTGCTATAATTCGTCATGTCTCGGCGCTCGTCGGGATGGATATTTATTGGAAGGTAGGCTATCATGAGATTAGACCGCTGTCGTTTTCTCTGCAACTTGTTGCTGATCCTGAGCCTCCTGACTTTGCCACTGCCGCCATTGGCCGATGCCGCGCGGTCTTTTATCGAGGCCGGAGCGGCTGGCGTGTCGCTGGCTGTCCTGCCCCGGTGGTTCTCGCCGCTCGACGCGCCTGGTCCTTCTGCCACAATGCCCCCCTTGCCGCCGGAGGTGCTGCGCAAGATCGAGCCTGGCCTGCTCAAACAGTTGGTGCGAGAAAAAGCGCCTCGCGTTCGTGTCATCGTACGCCTGGCAGAGCAGGCCGATCTGTCGGAAGCGCCGGAGCAAGTCAGCCTCCTGGCGCGTCGCCAGTGGATGGTGGCTGCCTTGCAGGCGACGGCAGAACGGGCGCAGACGGGTGTCCGTGCTTTTCTGGCTCAGGAGCAGGCCGCGGGGCGTGTGTCGGACGTGCGTCCCTTTTGGATTTTCAATGGCCTGGCGCTGAGTGGTAGCCGCGAGGCGGTCTTTGCCCTGGCTGCCCGACCAGAAGTGGCTACACTCCTCGCCGATCACCAACGCCGTCTGCCGGATGATGTCGGCAGCCTGGTCTCCCTGCCAGGAGAGAGTGAGCAGTCGTCCAACGTCGAGTGGAACATCGAGCGCATCCGAGCGCCGTTGGTCTGGGATGCGTTGGGGATTGATGGCACGGGTATTGTGGTGGCTAATCTGGACTCGGGCGTGGACTGGCTGCACCCCGTGCTGCAGTCTCGCTACCGGGGGTACGACCCGCACGGTGTGGCACACCAACACGTCGGCAACTGGTTCGACGCCACCGGCGAGGGGGCAGTCTATCCCGTGGATGGCAACGGCCACGGGACGCACACCATGGGCACCATAGCCGGTGGCGAGGGCGTGGGTGTCGCGCCCGGCGCTCGTTGGATCGCGGCGCGTGCTTTCAACCATATCGGCGTCGGCTACGAAAGCTGGATTCACGCGGCGTTCCAGTGGCTGCTGGCCCCAGAGAACAATCCGGCGCTGGCCCCGGACGTGATCAACAACTCTTGGGGAAACGACGTCGGCGGCAACGAGGTGTTTCGTGACGACGTGCGAGCGCTGCGGCGGGCGGGCATCCTCACCGTTTTCTCGGCTGGCAACAACGGACCCTGGGGCGGCACGATCGGCTCACCAGCCAGCTACCCGGAGACGCTGGCCGTCGGGGCCACCGACGCCGACGACGAGATTGCGGCTTTTTCCAGCAGAGGCCCTTCACTGTGGGGCGAGGTCAAGCCAGAACTTTCGGCTCCCGGTGTAGGCGTGGTATCGGCGTTGCCGGGCGGTGGTTATGGCTCGAAGCAGGGCACTTCTCAGGCCGTGCCCCACGTGGCTGGCGTGCTGGCTCTGATGTTGCAGGCCGACGCCAGTCTCACGGTCGCCGAAGCTGAAGAGGTTGTCACCCGTACTGCTGTTCCGTTACCGGCGGCCGACGCGGTACCCAACAATGCCTACGGCTGGGGACGCGTGGATGCCTACGTCGCTGTCATGGCCGTGGCTGCGCAGGGTGTTCTGTCGGGCACCGTGACCCGCGCCACCGATGGCACACCGCTCTCGCAGGTGGTGATTTCGGCCAGGCCGACGGAAGGCGGTTCTGCGGTGCAGACGACCACCGACGACCAGGGTCGCTATGCGCTGGGCCTCTACCCTGGGCGTTGGGATGTCACCGCCTCAGCGTTTGGGTACCGGTCGCAGACCGTGCGTCGCGTCGAGTTGGTCGCTGGCACGACGACGGTGCAGGACTTGACGCTGGCGGCATTGCCCACCGGGTTGCTGACGGGGACGGTCGTCGAGGCAGGTAGCGGTGCACCCTTGTTGGCCACTCTGGCTGTGGAGGGGGCGCCGGTGTCAACCGTTACTGACCCGGCGACCGGGGAGTATAGCCTTCACTTGCCGGCTGGCGTCTACACTCTCAGCGTCCGCAGCGCCGGTCATCGGGTGAGTTGGGCCGCGGCCGTGCCCATCACTG
>Ga0180437_10003375_pt1 | contig 23857 bp, 21 predicted proteins | sample SS_ome_4_FD_132410 | JGI IMG/M metagenome (GOLD analysis project Ga0180437, IMG submission 132410) | Hypersaline lake sediment archaeal communities from the Salton Sea, California, USA - SS_3_D_1 metaG | ecosystem: Environmental > Aquatic > Non-marine Saline and Alkaline > Hypersaline >... | reverse complement strand
GCGGCGACGGGGATGAGGTCATAGGTGTGGATATTGCCGAGAACGAGCGCGGCGAGGCCGGCGAGGAAGGCGGAGCGACTCGGCCCGGAGGCGAAGGCGTGCGCGCCGAGGCCGACGATAACCACCATGAGAAACATGGAGAAGCAGAAGAGCGGATTGAGCAGAAGGCTGAGGGAGGTGACGGCCTCGGGCATGATGAGGCCGGGGCCGTAGTCGATGGGGTGGGGCCGGCCGGCGCCGGGCTGAAAGAGCCACCCGAGACCGGAGGCGAAGGCGGCGAGGAGAAGCGCGAGGCGCCGTGCGAAGATGCTCGACAGCACCTGCGCGCCGAGGCAGTAGATCGCCATCAGCAAGAGCCAGCCGGAGATGACCCGAGCGAGGTGGTAGGTGACCGGGAGGCCGAGGTGGGTCACGCGGCTGACGGCGCCGAGGACGAGAGAGAAGGCGTTGACGACCCGGCCCGCCTGGGGTTCCGAGGTGAACGGATCGATGAGGAAGGCGTGTCCGTCGCTCGCCTGCTTCATGTAGGCGAGGTAGACGTTGTGCTCGTCGGGGTTGGTGAGGAGGCCGGAGTAGTAGGCGCCGGGGGGCCGGATGAGGAGGCCGTAGAGATAGGGCAGGCAGGTGAGGAGCATGACGACGAGCGCGAAGGCGCCTGCCCAGCGGAGCTCAGCGGGCGACGGCCAGCAGTATGCCTTCCGGCGTTCAGGTCCGCTCATTCCCGCCAATCATAGTACAGGGTGATGCGCGGCGAGTCGTAGAGCCAGTCCGGAGGAGCCCATTCGCGGCCGGGGGCGAGCCAGGAGAAAGGGGCCGGCGCCCCGCCGAGGGTTCGCCGCTCGGAGTAGCTTCGCTCCAGTTCGGAGAGGAACCCACGCGCGGCCGGATCGCCCAGGCGAAGGGGGTCGGCGGACTCCAGGTCGGAGAGGAAGAACAGGCTCGGCCGCGCGGCGGCGAGGCTTGCGCCATCCCACCCGGTGATAACGACCCGATCTCCCTGCTCGGCGTTCCAAGCATCGAACATTTGCGGGGGGAAGCCGCCGGCGTTGTACGGGGAGACGGGCGGGTGATAGTACCAGGGCGAGTGGACGAGGCCGATACGCGCCTCGGGCCGAGCGCCCAACACATCTGACCTCGCCTGCAGCCAGGCGAAGTCTCGCGGATCGAAGCCTGTCAGCGGCAATACCCGGCCGCCGGCGTAGAGCGCGGTGAGGAGAATCACAACGCAGGCGAGCAGCACTGCGGCCGCTTGGAGACGAGGGCGGCGCGCTCGCTGAATGAGCCACATAATGCCCCAGGCCGCGAGGAGGCACAGGAACGGGGTGAGGGGGACGAGATAGCGGATAAACCGCTCCTTGCCGAACCCGATCACGGAGAGATAGAAGACGACCCAGAGGAGCGAGAGCCGCGCGGATGCGGAGCGGCGGGCGATGGCGGCAACAACGCCTGCGACCGTGGCGGCGAGAAGGGGATAGCCGAGGGCGACGGGGAGGCCGCGGGTGAGATGGTAGATCCAGCCGGAGCCGGTGTCTACGAAGGCGAGGGTGCCGCCTGCCTGTGCGTGACGCAGCTCGAAGAGGAAGCCTTTGAGGAACTCGTCGGAGGCGACGTAGGGATTGCCGATGATGAAGCCGAGGAGGGCGCCGGCGGGGAGGAGGAACCACCAGCCGGCCCTGGCTCTCTGCCCGGCCAGCAAGGGGGCGAGGAGCGCCGGGAGGAGGAAGAGGCCGGCGTTGTACTTCGTGGCGGCGGCGAGGCCGACGGCGAGCCCGACCGGAAGGGCGGCGCTTGCGTCGGGCCGCCTGGCTCCCCGCAGGGCGAAGAGGAATGCCAGTGTGAGGAAGAAGGTGGCGGGGACGTCCACGGTGGCGTAGTGGCTGGTTACGGCGTGGAGCGGGCAGATGGCGAGGAAGGCGGCGCCGATCAGAGCAAGCCAGCGGCTCTCCTGGCGGAGGGCGAGGAAGACCAGGAGCACCGTGGCGGAGCCGAGCAGGGCGGTGATGATCCGGGCTTCCAGGTACAGGGATCGCAGGCCCGCGGGGAAGGAGGCGGGGTCAGGCACCAGGCCAATCACGACCGCGGGAAGGCCGACCAGGTAGATATAGAGCGTGCCGTAGTTGAAGAAGTGCGGGTTCCAGTCGCCCTGGGAGAAGCCGAATGACGGGAGCAGGAGGAAGATCTCGTCGGGATGGTAGGAGAAGTAGTGCTGCTGGTTCGGAAGCCCCCAGTGAATGCCGGCCAGGCGCAGCGCCAGGGCGACCCCGAGGATGAAGGCGAGCGCCCACGGCATCCGCCGCCTGGAAATCTGCGAGTTCTCAGCCATCACGCTTCATTTCGGACAAGGAGGGTGTATCCGCCGAAGGCGCCGAGCGCGGCCGCCGCCAGCAGGGCCGTGAAGAGCCCGATTCGAAAGGCGTCCGGCTCGTAGCGGAACGTCACCTGCCTTGTCTCCTGAGGGGCCGCCACAGTGCGAAATGCCACATTCGCAGGCAGGACTGGAAGCTCCCGCCCGTCCGCATATGCCCGCCAGCCGGGGGCGTAGGCGTCGGCGAGGAAGAGATATCCTCCCCCGCCCTGAGGGAGGTCGATCTCGACGGCATTCGGCGTGATGTCTTTGACCTCGACGGCGGCGGAGGCTCCGGGCAGTCTCTCGTCCGCGGGCAAGTCAGCTCCGGTCACGATCACGCAGTCGGGCATCGGCCCCAACTGCTCCAGGCGCGCGACGGCTTCGGCCTGAGTCGAGACGAGCATGGCGGACTCGGCCACCCAGGCGCGGGGCCAAGCATGGGGGTTCGAGTAGGCGTAGTAGGCGTCCGCTCGCTGCATCGTCAGCCCGCGCAGGGGGACCGGGGACAGCACGGTTTCGACTGCCGCCAGGCTCATCATATCGAGGCCGTAGACGGGACCGAGCCTTGGCAGGAGCATGTTCCCATTGAGCGGCGGGCTGGGGTCGCCGTGCTGCAGGGCGGCGGCGAAGTCGCGGTAGCGGGCGAGGTAGAGCGAGTCATAGCCGAATGCGTCCCGAAGGCGATAGACCGTTGCGGAGTTCGGAGGCAGAGTGGCAATGGGGAAGCGATTGATGGGCCAGTCGGCCGCATTGCCCATCACCCGCCCGGTGGGAGCCCCGGTTTCGATGGGCGGATAGACCCACGAGGTGGGGGAGATGTGGAGATGGCCTTTGGAGGCGAGGAGGAGCTGGGCGGCGAGGAGGAGGGTGAGAGCGGCCGGGGCCAGATGGGCGCGGCGGCGGCGGAAGATGGCGAGGGAGACACATGCCAGGAAGAGGAGCCCCAAGGAGTAGGCGGCCTCGCGATTGGCGAGCGGCAGGATGTCTGGCTCAATCGTGGCGAGGGCGGAGGCGGCGATGGTGACGTGGGCGATGATGAGGCCGGCGGCGAGGAGAAGCAGCGCGATGGGGAGGAGGCGACGGGCCTCCGGTCGCGCGAGGCGGTCGGCGCCGAATCCGGCCAGCAGGCTCAGCGAGAAGAGCGAGAGGAGCAGGAGGCGGCCGGGACCTCCGGAGCGGGCGATGCCGGGCACGTAGTGGTAGAAGAGCCAGTTGACGGGCGTGCCGAGGGCGAGAAGGAAGGTGATGAGGACGGTGAGGCCGAGGAAGCGGGCGTGCCAGGTGCGGATGGAGACAGCGGCCCAGAGGGCGAGGGCGAGGGCGATGGGGCCGAGGAAGAGGGCGAACTCGGCGTAGTTGTCACGGCCGATGTAGCTGCCGAGGGATGGGTGGCCGAACGGATGCGGAACGATGAGGCCGGTGAGATGGAGGCCGGGAAGCGCGTGGCTGAGGTAGGCTTCGTAGCTGTCCGGCCCGGGCTGGAAGGTGCGGTGGGCGAGGCGAAGGAGCGCCATCGTGGGGAGGAGCTGGACGGCGGCGAGCCCGGTCGCTGTGGCAGCGCTGAGGGAGGCCGTCAGTGCGAGGCGCTGGAGGCGCTGCCATGGGCTGAGGCCCAGGTCGCGGCTGAGGCCTCGAGCGATCAGATAGGCGGCTGTCAGTAGTGCGACATAGAGGAGGAGCTGCGGGTGTCCCGCCAGGGCGCAGAGGCCGAGTGCGGCGCCGACGGCAACGGCCTGTCGGCTGTGCCCGCGCAAGAGCGCCCTTTCGCAGAGCAGCAGGATGAGGGGCAGCCAGGCGGCCGTACAGAGGACCGTGGGGAGGTGGATCCAGGCGATGAAGAAGCCGTTTGCCTGCCAGACGATGGCACCTGCGAGCGCGCCGCCGGGCCTGGCACCGATGCGCCGCATGAAGAGGTAGGCGAACCATCCGGTGAGGGCGAGATGGAGCCAGGCCGACCAGGCGAAGGCGCGGGCGACCGGCAGGAGCCAGAAGACGAGGTTGAGCGGGTAGAAGACGGCCGACTGGCCGTTGGCGATGAAGGGCGTGCCGCAGAACTGGTGGGGGTTCCAGAGCGGAAGCACGCCGCCGCGCAGGGCTTCGGCGGCGAAGAGACGCCAGGGGTAGTACTGGGCGATGCCGTCCCAGACGAGCGCGTCCCAGTGGGCGCGGGGAGCGAGAGCGAGCTGGGAGCGCCAGGGCTCGAACTGGATCAGGAGGTCGGCGGGGAGCAGCGCGCGGCCCGCCTGCAGGGCCGGCCCGATGAGGATGGTCGGGAGGGCGAGCAGCGCGAGGAGGGTGACGCTTCTCCTGGTTCCAGGCGACGCGGGTATAAGCAGCCCCTATCCCGTCGATGTCCCGAAGCGCGCTACCAGAACGAGGCCCGTGCACATGAAAGCGATCCCGAGCCACTGAAGCGGCATGACGTGCTCTCGGAAGAACACCCGCGAGAGGAGCACCACGAGCACGTAGCTGATGGCGATCATAGGGTAGGCATAGCTCAAGTTCCAGCTACTGAGGACGACGAGCCAGAAGCACGAGCTGATGGCGTAGAGGGCCAGTCCGAGCAAGACATATGGCGTCAAGATCGACCGGATCACGTTGACCACCAGGGTTACTCCCGGCGGACCGAGGGAGCCGAACTGCTTCATCCCGTGCTTGAGTGAGATCTGGCCAAACGCACCCAGGCTGATGGCGATTAGCAGGAACAGCGCAATTATCCAGGGACGCAATCTGGCGACTCCTTTCACCTCGAAGTATCGGCAGCCACGTTCGCCGCGGACGCTTCCACATTCGTCAGAATCCGAATTCGGTCGATAGGAAATACCACCGCTACTGCAACGCCTCGAACGTGCTCTTTCTTCACCGGGCCGTACCACCGGCTGTCTATGCTGTCGTCGCGGTGGTCGCCCATGACGAAGTAGCTCTCCTTCGGCACCCTGATCGGCGGCAAGGAGGATGGTATCACCGAGGTCGCATAGGGCTCGTCGTACGGCTGCGAGTTCAGATAGAGTTGGCTTCCGTAGACCATCCGGTGCTCGCCGCCGTCTACCACGCGAGGGACCATCGACACGACATCGCCCGGCATTGCCACGATGCGCTTGATGTCGGTGCCCCCCTCCTCCGGGTCGTCCACCACTACCACGGCGAAGCGCTCCCGCTTCAGCAGCTTCAGAATCAGCACGCGATCGCCCTGCTGGAGGGTGTCCTCCATCGACCGCCCTTCTACATAAGCCGTCTCTACAACCCACATCCGCAGGACCACGATCGCTCCGATCACGAGGAGCGCCGTTCCCGGCGTCACCCGGCTGAGAAGGAGAGACTTCCGCCTCCGCTTCGGCTCGCTGTGCTCCACCTCGACCATGAATCAGCACCCCCACCTGAAGGCTGCCTCCGGCGCAACGCTCGTGCGGAACAGCGAGCGGGCGCAGGCAGCCGCAAATCAGCGGGCTCCTGCGCCCTTCACCTGTGCAGTCTTACCCTCTGGAGACGGAGCCGCCAAGGGCGGGGCCGACTATGCCGGCAGCAGTTGCTTGGCCTTCTCGACGGCGCTGGCTGCGTCCGGAGCGTAGCCATCGGCCTTGATCTCGTCGGCGTAGCTCTGCGTTACGGGGGCGCCGCCCACGATGACCTTGACCTTGTCGCGCAGGCCGGCATCGCTGAGGGCCGCAACAGTATCGCGCATCGAGCCCATAGTCGTTGTCAGCAGCGCCGACATTGCGACGAGGTTGGCCGAGTTCTCGTTCGCCGCCGCGACAAACTGCTCGGGAGAGACATCGACCTTGAGGTCCACGACCTTGAAGCCGGCCCCTTCGAGCATCGCGGCAACGAGGTTCTTCCCGATGTCGTGCAGGTCGCCCTTTACGGTGCCGATGACGACCGTTCCGATGTAATCCACCGGCGCTCCAGACATCATGGAGAGGCTTTCCTTCATCGCCCGCTGCGCAATCAACAGCTCCGGAACGAAGAACTCGTTCGCTCTGAATTTCTCGCCGACGACCTCCATGGCGGCGGCGATCCCTTGGACGACGATCGTCCGCGCATCGAGGCCCTCGTCGAGCGCCTTCCGCGTAAACTCCTTGGCCTTATCTCTGTTCCCGGAGATAATCGCCTGCTGCAGCTCCTCGAGCACAGCCATAAACCATTCCTCCTGATCGGTACCTATCTTCGGACGGTCGGCGCCAGCTGCTTTCGATGCAGCAAGCGACCGTCGTGTGGGCTTCTCTATCGCTCGGACGGGAGCGATCTCAGCATCATAGCATCTGCGAAGCGATCGTAAAAGCCCTCCCGCCGTGAAAGCTCTACGTGCAGCGTGCTGCGAGCTATCTCCTGCGCCCGCCTCCGCTCGCTGAGGGAGCACAGCATCAGCCGGGCGCCGACGCCGGCGGCATTGCCGACGGAGACGATCCGCTCCGCCGCGACCGACGGGATGAGGCCTATTGCGAGGGCGCTCTCGCGCCTGATGTAGTTGCCGAAGGCCCCGGCGAGCAGGAGCTGCGCGACATCGCCGGGCTCCGCTCCAACCTGGTGGAGCATCAATTCCATCCCGCCATAGATGGCGGCCTTGGCGAGCTGAGTCTCGCGCACGTCCCGCGCCGTGAGGGTAAGCGGCTCGTCGGCGTAGGCCTCATCCGCCCGGGCCAGAGCAAACTCCATCCCGTCTTCATTCTCGACCAGACGCTCCCGCACCTTCTCGGGAAGCGCAGATGCCTCTCCCCGGGTCAGCATGCGCCCCGTTTCGGCCACCGCGCCCACTCGCACCAGCTCGGCTATGGCATCTACCAGGCCCGATCCGCATAGGCCCCTCGGCCTGACGTCTCCGATGACATGGCAATCGACCTCATCGTCGATGCGGACGGCGTCGATCGCTCCAACCGATGCGCGCATGCCGCAGCTGATCTTCGCCCCTTCGAAGGCCGGCCCCGCGGCGGTCGAGCAGGCATAGAGCTCGCCTTCTTTGGCGACCACGATCTCCCCGTTGGTCCCGATGTCCACGGCAATGCGGAGGCCGCCGCCACGATCGAGCTCGCCGGCGAGGATGACCCCAACCGTGTCGGCCCCCACGAAGCTCCCGATACTCGGCGCGACGTAGATCGAGCCCTCCGGGTTGACCTCGATACCGAGGCTGGCGGCTCGAACTGTTTGGGGGGAGCGGAAGCTCGAGACGAAGGGCACAGTTCCGAGGCCTGCGGGTGACACGCCCAAGAGAAGATGGCTCATGCACGTATTGCCCACGATGGCAATCTCGTAGATCGCTTGGGGAGACACGCCGGTTTCGTGCGAGGCCCGCGCCACGAGGTCATTGATGACGGCGATGATGGCTCGATTCAGTCCCCGGAGGTCCTCAGGGTCGGAGGTGGCAGCCTGGATGCGGGAGATCACATCGCCGCCGTACTGCGCCTGGGAGTTGAGGTCGGAGGCGACTGCGACGACAGCGCCGGTGGGTAGATGGCAGAGATAGGCGACCACGGTCGTGGTCCCGACATCGACGGCGAGGCCGTATGTCTCCTCCGTGGTATCGCCGGCCTCGACGCCGACGAGCCTGCTGTCGGCCAGGACCGCCGTAACCTGATAGCCACTGCGGCGAAGGAGGCCGGGGAGGTGCTGCAGCGGCTCGAGGCGCGCCGGCGGAAGAGCGTCGTCGCCGAGCGCTTCCAGGACCCGATTGAGGTCAGCGCGAGGGTCTTCGAGGGAAGGGGCCGGAAGGCGCAGCGACAGCTTGCGCACGTTGGGCTCGACCAGCAGCTCCCGCTCTGCGCCCTCTACCATGATTCGGTGCTCGACGACGAGAGAGGATTCCGGAACGGTGACGAGAGCATCTCCCACGACGCGCGTCTGGCAGGCCAAACGCCAGCCATCGTTCAACTGGGCGGGGGAGAGAATCCTCATCTCGACGGGGGTGGGGCTGTCCACGCCCGTCGGCGCCTGAAGGCGGCACTTGCCACACCGCCCCTGACCGCCGCAGGGCGATTGCAGCCGGAGGCCGGCTTCACGCGCCGCCTCCGCCAGCAGCGTGCCGGAGGCCACCGTCACAGAGCCATTGTCAGGCAAGAAGGTAACAGTAAATTCGGCCATGTTCGAGCGGCAGTATACTGGATTCGAGGGACCGCGTCACGGCAGGGGCCGCCTTGGGCTAGTCCATGCCCTGAAAGTACTCGAGCTGCTTGATTGCTTCGGGATGCCCGGGGTGGAGCTCCAGCACGCGAGCGAACTCGGTCTTCGCCTCATCATACATGCTCAACATGGCGTACGTCTTCGCCAGGTTGAGATGTGCGTCGATGGACTCCGGATCGCATTCGACCGCTTGTTTGAGCTCTTCCAGCGATTCATCAAACCGGCCGACGAAGCATAACACGAGGCCCAGTCCGAGGTGAGCCCGCGCGTGCCTGGGAGAGCTTTCCAGGATCTCCTGGAAGGCCGCAGCAGCCTCATCGTACTGGCCCTGGTTCTTCAGCTCCAGCGCCTGGTCACACCGCTGCTCGATGTCGCCCGCCTCGCCTGTTCCCACTTTGGGCACCTTCCTGAATCTTCCGGTCGGCGGCGGCACGGACGCCGAGGTGAGAGCTAGACGCCCAACCGTTCGCCTTTCTCCAGTCGATAGCCCTTCAAGTAGTCTGCGGCAGACATGACGTTTCGCCCGGCCGGCTGCAGGCGCCTTACCAGCAGAGCCCCTTCGCCACCGGTCACCCAGAAGCCATCGCTCGTAAATTCGATGATCTCGCCAGGCATTCCTCTCTGCGCGGCAGTCTTTTTGCCGCCTCGGGCGGAGAGGATCTTGAGAATCTCGCCGTCTCGGGTGGTGCGGGCGCCTGGGAGCGGCGACAGGGCACGGACCAAGAGCGCCAGATCTCCAGCAGGTCTGCTCCAGTCGATGACGAGCTGTTCCCGCCTGATGGGCGGGGCGTAGGTCGCTTGGCTTCCATCCTGGGGGAGGCGCGGGGCTGCGCCCTGACGAATGAGAGCCACACCCTCGACGCCTCCGGCCGCACCCAAGGCAGCCAGCCGGTCGTGGAGGCTCCCGAAATCCTCCTCCTCCCCTATCTCGACCTGCCGCTGCAGGAGGATGTCCCCCGCGTCCATCTCCACCGCCATCCACTGGAGCGTCACGCCGGTCAGGCGCTCGCCCGCCATCAGAGCACGCTGTATCGGGGCGGCGCCCCGGTAGCGCGGCAGCAGGGAGGCGTGGAGGTTCACGGCGCCCAGCTTTGCGACCGAGAGGGCCTCTTCGGTCAATATCTCGCCGAACGCGGCGACGACGAGAAGGTCCGGAGTCAGATGGCGCAGCTGTTCGAGCCCTTCTCCTCTGCTGACGCGCGGCGGCTGATGCAGGCTCAGCCCAAGCTCCCGGGCGGCCACCTTCACGGCCGGGGCGCGGGGCCGCCGCCCGCGGCCGGCGGGCCTGTCTGGCGGGGCGAAGACCCCGACTATCTGATCGGGCGCCGCCGCCAGAGCGCGCAAAAGGGGCACGGCGAAGTCGGCCGTGCCCAAGAAGGCGATCCGCAGCGCCCTCCGGGGGGAGCTAGGCATGCGGCCCCCTGGCGGCGGTGAATACCTTCAGCGCCTCTTCGAGCTCCGTCGGCTGGGCGATCGTCTCGCCGTCTTCGGTCTCCCCCACAACCCAGTAGAGCGTCGATGGGTCGGCTCCGTCCACAAAGAGCTTTGCGTTGAGGTGGTCTATCTCGTGGCAGAGCGCCCGGGCGAGCAACCCTTCGGCTTCGATCTTGAAGGTGCGCCCGGACAGGCTGCGCGCTTTGACGACGACATGAGTCGGTCGCTCCACCCTGCCGTAGAGCCGGGGCAGGCTGAGGCACCCCTCGTCCGTCGCTTCGGCGCCTCGAGCGCTGATCAGCTCGGGATCGATCAGGGGAGTCAGCTTGTCCTCGATGTGCACGACGGCGACACGCCGCGGAATGCCCACCTGGTTGGCGGCCAGGCCGACGCCGCGAGCGGCCTGCATGAGCTCCACCATGCGGCCCACCAGGTCCCTGACATCGGCGGTGACGCGCCCGACCTTCCGCGCCTTCCGACGGAGGGCGGGATGACCATAACGGACTATATGCAGATCGTCTTTCCCAGGTCCGCTCATCGTGACTGTATGTGAAGTGTATCACATGAGTGAAACGGGGTCCACGTCCACCGAAAGCGTGCTCGGCGCCTGTTCGCCCAAATCAGCCAGCGCCCGGCGGACGACCTCCTGCGCCTCGCCGTGCTCCGCTTTCACTATCACGTGCCAGCGATGGCGCCCACGGAGTTTCGCCAGAGGAGCGGGCGCCGGTCCCAACACGTCGACCTGTCGTCCCTCGGCGGCGCGTCGGAGGGCGTCGGCGATTGCCTCGGCGCGCTCGGAGGCGTCCCGCTCCTGCTCGGCGCTCACAATGAGGTTGATGAGATGCCTGATGGGTGGGTAATTCAGCTCCCGCCTGTTCTCGATTTCGCTGCGGTAGAACGATTCGTAGTCGTGCCGCGCGGCCGCCTGAATGCTGGGGTCCTCCGGGCGGTAGGTCTGGACGACCACCTCCCCTTCCTTCTCCCCACGGCCGGCTCGGCCGGCGACCTGAGTGAGGAGCTGGAAGGTTCGCTCCGCCGCCCTGAAGTCGGGCAGGTTGAGGGAGGTATCGGCCGAGATCACTCCCACGAGGGTGACGCCCGGGAAGTCGAAGCCCTTGGCCACCATCTGGGTGCCGATGAGGACATTCGTCTCGGCGCTCCGGAACTGCCCTACGATCTGCACGTGGGCGCCCCGCCGAGCGGTCGTATCTCTGTCCATGCGCCCGGCCCGGGCAGCGGGGAAAATCCCGTGAAGCTCCCGCTCCACGCGCTCCGTGCCGAAACCGGAGAAACGGATGTGATGGCCGCCGCACTTGGCGCAGGTGTCGGGGGCGGCTCTGGAGAGCGCGCAATGATGGCAGCGCACCTGCCGAACGTCACGATGGTACTTGAGGGCGACGCCGCAATGGGGGCAGCGCACCGCCTCGCCGCAGACGGGGCAGAGGATGAAGGTGGCGAAGCCGCGCCGGTTGAGGAAGAGGATCACCTGCTCGCCGTCTCGCAGGCGGGCGGCGATGGCCTGCCGGAGTGCGGTGGAGAGGATGGCGGGCTGCGCTTTCCGTCCCCGCATGTCAATGATCCGAACGGCAGGCAGAGGGCGGTCTTCCACCCTGGCGGGCAGGCGCAGGAGCCGGTGCCGGCCCCGCTCCGCCTCGTAGAACGATTCGAGCGAAGGGGTGGCGCTGGCGAGAACGACGGGACAGCGATTGAGATCTCCGCGCTTGAGCGCCACATCGCGGGCGTGATAGCGCGGGGCCTGCTCCTGCTTGTAGGAAGTCTCGTGCTCTTCGTCCACGACGACGAGGCCGAGACTCCGTATGGGGGCAAAGACGGCCGAGCGGGCGCCGATGATGACGCCTGCCTCACCCGTGCGGATTCGCTGCCATTCGTCCCAGCGCTCACCCAGCGAGAGGGCGCTATGGAGGATGGCCACCTTCTCCCCGAAGCGCGCCCGGTAGATTCCCACGGCCTGCGCCGTGAGCGAGATCTCGGGCATCAGCACGATGGCCTGCTTCCCAACGTCCAGCACGCGCTCGACGGCCCGCAGGAAGACTTCCGTTTTGCCGCTCGCGGTGACACCGTAGAGGAGAAAGGATGCCGTCGTCCCCGCGTCGAGCGCCTCTGCGATCGCGGCCACAGCCTCCTGCTGCTCGGGCATGAGGGTGGGCGGCGGGGCGGGATCGCTGCTTGCGTCAGGCCACGGCGTGCGTCGAGTGGGGACCCACCGCGGCCGAAGGAGGCCTTCTTTGACGAGTCCTTGCACGGCAGAGGTGGAGACTGCGGCGCGCTGCGCCAGCTCTCCCGCCTGGAGCGGCCCCGCCTGGGCGGCCGCGCGGAGGGCGGACACGCGCGCGGGCGCCTTCGCCGCCCGGTCCCGGCAGTAGCGTTCGAGCCCCTCGGCATCCACGGCCACCTCGAGCAGTCGCACCTGCCTCTGGCGCGCCCGCGGTGCGACGACGGAGGCCTTCTCCTCTATGAGGCGGCGAGACTTCAGGAGGCGGAGCGCGCGCTGGAGACGGCTAGGGGGAAGGAGCCGTCGGAGGGCGCCGAGGGTGACGTCTTTGCCCTGCGTCTGGAGGTGGCGGATCACCGGGCCGGCGTCGGCGTGCTCGAAGATTGCGGGAGCGACTGCCTCACCGGAGAGGCGGAATCGTCGCCCGATTCGGTAGCTCATCCCCTCTGTGAGAAACGGGCGGATCGCTTCGCCCAACTCACAGAGATAGTGGTCGGCGATCCAGCGCGCTAGGGGGAGAGCGTCGTGCGAGAGGGCGGGGACGTCCTCCAGCAGGGCTTCAATGTCCTTGAGATTCCCGCGATCGGTGCTGTCGGTCAGCCCGGCCACGACACCGACCACGGTTCGGGGACCAAAGGGCACGAGCACCTGCGCGCCGACGCGGACCTCGTCGAGCAGGTGTTCGGGCACTCGATAGGTGAAGAGCTGGCTTAGAGCGCGGCCCGGATCGGGCAGCACCTGCGCGTAGAGAGACATACGTACCCCGGGCGTCAAGGGTCGACCGGGCAGCCGAAGGCTAGATGCCGGCCTCCTGGCGCAGCGCGTCGGCCATGTCTGTCTTCTCCCACAGCACGGGGAGATCAGTTCGCCCGAAGTGGCCGTAGGCGGCGACCTGTCGGAACTGGGGGCTGCGAAGCTGAAGCTTCTCGATGATCCCGCGAGGCTTGAGATCGAAGGCCTTGGTGCACATCTCCGCCAAGGCCTCGTCCGGCACTATCCCCGTTCCGAAAGTGTCCACCCAGAAGCCCATCGGCTCGGCGTGCCCGATGGCATAGGCGACCTGGGTCTCCACTCGGTCGGCCAATCCGGCTGCGACGATGTTCTTGGCAACGTAGCGCATCATGTAGCTGGCCGACCGGTCCACCTTGGTGGCGTCTTTGCCGGAGAAGCAGCCGCCGCCGTGGCGTGCCATTCCGCCGTACGTGTCGACGATGATCTTGCGCCCCGTCAGACCCGTGTCCGCAAGCGGACCGCCCCGCTCGAAGCTTCCCGTGGGGTTCACCAGGATCTCGGTGTTATCGTCCACCATGTCGGGGGGGCAGACCTTGTGCACGATAAGCTCTATCATGTCGCGGCGAATGCGCTCGTGGTCCACGTCCGGCCGATGATGGGCGGCGACGACGATCTTGTTGAGGTGGACGGGCTTCCCGTCGCGGTAGGCGACCGTGACCTGCGTCTTCCCGTCAGGACGGAGGTAATCGACTTCTCCCAGCCGGCGCAGTTCCGCCAGCCGCCGCGCCATCTTGTGCGCCAGCATAATCGGCATGGGCATGAGTTCGGGGGTTTCGTTGACGGCATAGCCGAACATCATCCCCTGGTCTCCCGCCCCGCCTATATCGACGCCCATGGCGATGTCGGAGGACTGCTCCTGGATGGCGGTCAGGACGCCCGATACCTCCGAGTCGAATCCGAACTTCGCGCGGGTGTAGCCGATGCTCTGGATCGTCTCTCGGACAACCGCCGGGATGTCGACATACCCGGCCGTGGTCACCTCGCCGGCGACAATCACCAGACCGGTCGTGATGAGCGTCTCGCAGGCGACCCGGCTCTTCGGATCCTGCTCCAACAGAGCGTCCAACACTGCGTCTGAGATCTGATCGGCCATCTTGTCCGGGTGGCCTTCCGTCACAGACTCGGAGGTGAAAAGGTAACTCTCGTTTGCCATCTGGGTTCCGTCCTCCCTGATTCGCGTTTTCACTGACCCTTCATCCCCCCCGAGCTACTGCTCGTCGCTGCCCCCTCGCTCTTGCGCCAGCGCGTCCAGGATCCGGTGGGCGAAGGCGAGCTTCGCCATCACGGGCAGCTCCACATCGCGGCCGTCCGGGAAGAGCAGGTGCCCCGCGTTCCGGTCGGAGTCGATTCCGGCGTCACTCCGGGATACGTCGTTGGCGACGATCAAGTCCAGGTTCTTGGAGCGGAGCTTCTCCTGCGCGCCAGCTATTAGGTTCTCCGTCTCCGCCGCAAATCCCACCACGAATTGTCCCGGCTTCTTTCGCCGGCCGCATTCGGCGAGGATATCGGCGGTGGGTTTCAGCTCCACTGTCAGGGGCTCGGCCGTTTTCTTGAGCTTCTGGGGGGCCGGATCGATCGGAGCGTAATCCGCCGGGGCGGCGGCCGCGATGAGAACATCGCATTCGGGAAACCGGGTCAGCACGTGTTCGGACATCTGCCCCGTCGTCTCCACTCGCACGAGCTCGCAGCCGGCCGGGGACGGCAGAGATGCCGGTCCCGAGACGAGCGTGACGGCGGCTCCGCGGGCCGCCGCCGCCTCCGCCAAGGCGTAGCCCATCTTCCCACTGGAACGGTTCGAGAGGAAGCGTACGGGGTCCAGCGGCTCCCGCGTGGGTCCCGCTGTCACCAGGAGGCAGAGGCCCTGGAGATCGCCCGAGGCGGCGGCGGCGACGGCAGCGGCAATGGCCTCCGGGCTGGCGAGGCGCCCCTGGCCGAGGGCGCCCGAGGCGAGCCGGCCCGTCTCCGGGTCTATGATGTGCACGCCCCGAGCGCGGAGACGCGCCAAGTTCTCCTGGACCGCTTGGTGTGCGTACATGTTGTCGTTCATGGCGGGGGCGACGAAGAAGGGGGCTCGCGTCGCCAGGGCGAGAGTGTAGATGAACTCGTCGGCGATGCCGTGGGCCAGCTTTGCGATGGCGTTGGCACTGGCGGGCGCTACGACAACGGCCGCCGCCCGCCGAGCGAGCGAGACGTGCTTGATGTCCCACTCCTCCGGCTCGTCGAACATGTCCACGGTGACGGGATTGCCGGTGAGCGAGCGGAGCGTCAGCGGCGTGATGAACCTCGCCCCTGCCTGCGTCAGTGTCACGTGCACGTCCGCTCCCAGGTCCATGAGCCGGCGGGCCACCTCAGCTCCCTTGTAGGCGGCGATGCTGCCCGTGATCCCGAGCACGACGGTCTTGCCCGCAAGCAATTCAGACATCGGCTTCCTCAAGCCAGACGCTCAGGTCGACCCGCCCCACCCGAGCGCGCTCCGCTTCCAGGATGGCCAGCAGCCTCCGCGCCGCCTTGGGCGCGCGGTCGTTGACGATGCAGTAGTGATATTCGGGAAGGCGCCTGATCTCGTGGCGGGCGACGGCCAGCCTCTGCTCCTGAATCTCCTCGCTCTCGCTGCGCCGACGCTCGAGGCGCCCTCGGAGCGCCCTCCAGGAGGGGGGCAGCATGTAGATGAGCACGGCCTCGGGCCGGCGCTGCTTTACCTGCATGGCGCCGATCACCTCGATCTCGAGCACGACGTCGCAGCCGGCGGCAAGCTGCCCGTCCACCCAGGTTGCCGGCGTCCCATAGCGATGATCGAGATATGTGGCATACTCGAGCAGTTCGCCCGCATGGACCTTCCGCTGGAAATCATCGGAGTCACAGAAGATGTAGTCGACACCATCCCGCTCATCGGTGCGCCGGGGCCGCGTCGTCACCGATACGGACCGCCGGAGACGCCCTCCTCCGCCGCGGCGCATCGACATGGCACGGGCCACCACGGTCCCCTTCCCTACCCCCGAGGGCCCGGACAGCACGACGAGCAGGCCCCTGCCGGATTGGGTTGTCGGGTCGCGGGTCAAAGGTCGAAGTACTTTATGTGGTTGTCTATGCCGCGGATCCCGTGGATGGCCGATATGGCCGTCTCAATGATCGCCATCTCGTGCTTCCAGTCCACGATCTTGCGCGCCCGCGTGCCCCTCAGGTCACCGCTGAGATAGGCGACGCCGTGGATCACCTGCACCTCGAGGTGTTCGGTGATCAACTCCCTCTTGATGAACTCGCTCCGCACCTTCCGCTTGAGCATTGCATCACCCGCTCTCATCGCTCTGCCTCCCGGTCGCCATCTATTGCATGCTGCGAACCCGCCGGTTCCACGATGACTGGAAGGTCAGCCATGCCGTGGTATACATTGTCGGCGGATACCAATCTTACCACAAGATGCACGGTCCCCGCTTTCCGTGGTATCACCTTCACGGATACGCGCCGCCGCTCTCTCGCTCCCAGGGCGGCATAGGAGAGCATCTCCCACTTCCCATGTTTGTGTGCCGCAGCGGGCTCCGGCGTCACCGCAAGCAACTGGAAGTCATCCAGCGAGCTCTCCGTAATCTCAAGCCGGATTCCGCCGACCGGCACATCGGACATGTTATAGATGACCGCTGTCACCGTGTATGGTTGGCCGACCACGGCGCCCATGTAGTCGGCTTCGATGGCCACTCCCAACTCCGCGGCGGGCGGCGGAGCAGTTGTTCTGAGTCTCAGCAGCCCGAAGATGAGCACCGCTGAAACCGCCCCGACCATGACCCATGCGAGGCCGCGGAGCACACGCCGTTTCGCCACAATACGGTCGTTGGGCGCATGGTATACACAGGGCGGCGTCGCCGTCTCAGTGACATCGAAGATGCCGGCCACAATCGGATGTGTGCAGACAGCCGTATCCGAGTCGAACCACCGGCAGTAGCCGCACCGTGCCAGATTGTCCTGGCAGCCCACGCAGAAAGGATAGTCAGGCGCATGAGTATCGTTTATTGCCCCGCACAGCGGACACGTGACTTGGGGCAAACTTGGTGCCTCCTTGCACCTTCGGATTATAGTGAGGCGCTCCGACAGGTGTCAAGCGCCGCCCCCTCACGGGGCCGGCGTGCTCCGGGTCTTCTCTGCTGAGGATCGGCTCACCTTTCACACCCTACACCCTTGGGGGTCGAGCCTGGCTCAGGCTTGACACCCGCCGCCGCCGCCCGCTATACTCCCGCCGACCCTGGTCGACCCCGTGCTTGAGTTTACCATCCACAACACCGACCCCACCGGCGCCCGAACCGGCCGTGTCGCGCTACGCGGCCAAGCCTTCGACACCCCTGCTTTCATGCCCGTCGCCACGCAGGCGGCGGTCAAGGCCCTCACCCAGGAAGAGGTGGCGCATCTCGGCGCCCAGATCGTCCTGGGCAACGCCTACCACCTGTATCTTCGGCCAGGCATCGAGCTCATCAGGGCGGCCGGGGGCCTCGCCCGGTTCATGCGTTGGCCGGGAGCGACCCTCACCGACAGCGGCGGCTATCAGATCTTCAGCTTGGCGCCGCTGATCGAGGTCAGCGACGAGGGTGTCACCTTCCGCTCGCATATCGATGGCTCCGAGCACTTCCTCACCCCGGAGGCGGCCATCCAGATCCAGCACGCCATCGGCGCCGACATCATTATGGCCTTCGACCAGCCCGTCGGATACCCCACCGAGGGTGTGCAGGCGCGGGAGGCAACAGAGCGGTCGGATGACTGGGCGGAGAGGTGCCTCGAGGCCCACGGGGAGGGTTCGTCGCAAGCCCTCATCGCCATCGTACAGGGCGGTTTCGACGCCTCGCTCCGAGCACAAAGCGCTCGCAGGCTCACGGCGCTGCCCTTCGACGGATACGCCATCGGGGGCCTCTCCGTGGGCGAGCCGAAGGAGGACACCTTCGGGCTGCTGTCCCGGACGGCACCGCTCCTGCCCGAAGGCCGTCTCCGCTATCTGATGGGCGTCGGCAAGCCTTCGGACATCGTGCGCGCCGTGCTGTCCGGAATCGATATGTTCGACTGCGTCCTCCCAACTCGGCTCGGACGAAATGGTACGGCCTATACCTGGCGGGGAAAGATAAACCTGAAGAATGCGCGCTACGAGGGCGATCTCGGCCCGCTCGACCGGGATTGCCGCTGCCAGGTGTGCGCCCGCTACAGCCGGGCCTACCTACGGCATGCCTATAAGGCCGGGGAAATCCTGGCGGCCCGCTGTCTGAGCTATCACAACCTCGATCTCTATCTGCGGCTTATGGAGAGGATACAACAGGCGATACGGGACCAGCGCTATCGGCAGTTTGCGGATGCGTTCCTGAGCCAGAGGAGTGAGAATGGCTGAAGTAGTCACACTGGACGACGTGAAGAACCGGGATGACATTCAGGTCTACGTCTCCCGAGCGGATAGGAATATGGACACCATCGGCTATACCGAGCACGGGTTTCGCCACGCCGACGTGGTGGCGGAGCGGGCGAGCCATATCATCGCCGCGCTCGAACGTGATGCCGGGGAGGCGGAGCTGGCGGCGATTGCGGGCTATCTCCACGACGTGGGGAATGTCGCGAATCGCTCCGAGCACGGCCAGATCGCGGTGATGCTCTGCTATTCGATCCTGAAGGAAATGGGAATGCCCCCGGCCGAGCTGGCGGAGATCATGTCGGCCGTCGGCAACCACGAGGAGCAGTACGGGGATCCGTTCGGGCCGGTCGCCGCCGCGGTCATCATCGCCGACAAGTCGGACGTCGCCCGCAGCCGGGTGCGGGACATCCACCCCTCCCGCTACGACGAGCACGACCGCGTCAACTACGCCACCATTTCCTCCGCCATCACGATCAACCACCATCGGACCATCATCTCGCTGCACCTGGAGATCGACACGGAGATCGCCCCCATCATGGAGTACTTCGAGCTGTTCCTCGACCGCATGGTCATGTCCCGTCGGGCGGCGAAGGTGCTCGGCTGCGAGTTCGAGCTCGTGATCAACGGGACGAAGCTGCTCTAGCCGCAGACCGGGACAGAGAAGGCGAAAAGAGGATGCCGCCCGCCGGGGACCCGGCGGGCGGCTGTCGTCGAGTGGAAGTCCGCCAAAGGCAGTCGCCATATGTCAATCGGGGCTCTCGTGTGCGCTATATCTCAATCACTTCACCTTCTGCCCCGGTTCCAATAAGAAAGGCTCGGAGGAAAACGGCCTCCGAGCCTTCAGAGGTTCGCTCTGTTCATCTGCTTCAGTTGGGCAAGTATCTCTCTGCGATTGCTTGTGCTTCTATCCCATGTGTTCCACAAATCCCCCCGGTCCTGCAAGGAGTTGTGTGGGATTCCTGTCCACCGGAGAGATGATGTCCATTTCGGGTGTGATCTGGGCCAACGCCCCGCCTAGCGATCCAGCGTGCCGGGCAGGAGCCCCAGAGGCAGCGGGGCGGGCTTCTCGCAGGCGCTTTTGATCTCGACATGCGTGCCCTTGCGGGAGGCGTCTTCCACCGCTTCCATGACGTCCAGGACGTGGTAGGCCATATCTCCGTTGGCGCGATGGGGGCGCCCCGACCGGAGGGCGCAGGCCATGTCGGCCACTCCCAGCCCGCGGCTGTTCTCCGTGTAGCCGTGCGTGAGCGGGACCTCGCTCCACTTCTCGTTCAGCCAGACCCGCACGGGGCCCCCGAACACATTCGGATCGGGCACGCTCAGCGTGCCCAGGGTCCCGTAGATCTCGATGCGCGGGAGCTCGGCGCCCGACACGTCGAAGCTCATCATGATGGTCGCAATCCCGCCCGCGGCGAAATCGAGCACGCCCACGGCGTGGGTCGCCACATCCACATCGATGTTCGTCCCATACTTCGGCTGGCTCGTGATGGTCCGCTGGGGGAAGCTCTTTGCCGTCGAGCCGGTCACACGTCGCACCGGGCCCATGAGGGAGACCAGTGCAGTGATGTAGTAGGGACCCATGTCCAGCATGGGGCCTCCGCCGACCTGATAGTAGAACTCCGGATCCGGGTGCCAGCGCTCGTGACCGGGGCAGATGAAGAAGGCGGCGGCGCCGATCGGCTGGCCGATCCACCCATCATCTATGAGCTTCCGACAGGTTTGGATCCCCGCGCCGAGGAAGGTGTCCGGCGCGCATCCGACCAGGACCCCCTTCCTCTTGGCCGCCGCGAGGATCTTCTTCCCGTCCTCGCGGTTGACCGCGAGTGGCTTCTCATTGTAGACGCTCTTGCCCGCCTTGACCGCGGCCAGCGCCACTTCGGCATGCGCCTTGGGAACCGTCAGGTTCAGCACGAGCTCGATCTTCGGATCGGCCAGCACCTCCACCGGCGTGCAGACCTTCGGAATGTCGAACTCATCCGCCCTGGCCTGGGCGCGCTCCATGATGAGATCGGCGCAGGCGACGAGATCGAGGGGTTGCAGCTTCCGCGCGTTCTGGCAGTAGATGCTGCTGATGTTACCGCACCCGATGATCCCCAGTTTTGCCGGCTTCATCGCCATGTGTTTCCTCTCCTTCAGGGTATCTCGTCGTCAGCGGGCCGCCCAGAGCATGCCCCTCTCGACGATCTCCTTCGCCTCTGGGACGTCGAAATCAGCGGCAACATGCCCAACGGAGGTGTAGAAGACCTTGGCCGCGCCGTATACACGCTTCCACACCACAGGGATTGTCACACCGTCGATCCATGGATAGACATCGCCGTTGAAGGTCGTCGTGGCGAGCACTTCGTTGGATGGGTCCACATGCACGTAATACTGCTCGGAGTGCATGCTGAAGTCGGCGAGCCCCTGGGTGATGGGGTCGTCGTGGTTCGTGATGTTGACGTCGTAGTCGATGACGCCGCCGGGGTGAACGACCCACTGGCCGCCGACCATGAACTGGTAGTCGACGTTGTTCCGAAAGGAATCGCCCATCCCGCCGTGCCAACCGGCGATGCCCACACCGCTGCGAACAGCCTCCAGCAGCCCCTTCTCCTGCTCGTCGGTGATCGTGCCCATCGTCCACACCGGCACGATGAGGCTGAGAGCGTGCATATAGTCACGCTCGAGATACACGTCTAGCGTGTCGGAGACTCTGACTTCGAACCCGCTCTCCTCGAGATATGGCGCGAAAATACCCACGCATTGTTTCGGCTCGTGACCGTCCCACCCGCCCCACACGATCAAAGCCTTCTTCATCGGACTGCTCCTCTGGGAAAGTGATCTGGAGGAGTATAGCAGATGAGGCGAGCCTCGTGAACTAGGCCGTTTGGCACACCGGGGTGGGGATTCTGAAACACTGGGGCGGTGGGCGGAGGCGACGGCGGCCGTATAGGGGGGGCGTCGGGAACGCCCCGACGCCAACCAGCGCCCTCTCCTGCCAACGAGCAGTGGCTTGCGTCGTGTTACGAAAGTGTGTATAATTCGCCCGAAACTTCGAAAACGTGGGCTCCGTCCGGTCCCTCGCCAGGGTAAGCGCAACCGGAGGAGCGAATGCAGGCAGAGCTGGTTTCAGTCGGCACTGAGCTGCTACTTGGACAGATTGTCGATACAAATGCTGCTTTTCTGGCCGCGAAGCTATCTGAGCTGGGTGTCAACGTCTATCATAAGACGACGGTCGGTGACAACGCCGAACGACTTGCTGCCGCGCTGCGCATCAGCCTGGGGCGATCCGATGTCGTGCTCGCCACTGGGGGACTTGGGCCCACGGAAGACGATATTACTGCGGCAGCCGTTGCACAGGCCATGGGGGTCGGCCTCGTTCAGGACGAGGAAGCCTCCGAGAAGATCCGATCGTTCGCCCGCGCTCGCGGGGTCAAGCTCCTAGATAGCCTTCTGAAGCAGGCCTGGGTGCCAGACGGGGCAGAGGTTGTCCCGAACCCTGTCGGTACGGCCCCAGGGTTCCTCATCTCGCGAGGCTCCGGTACCGTCATAGCCCTTCCGGGCGTCCCCACCGAGATGAGGGCGATGGCGGAGCAGACCGTCTTTCCCTATCTTGCAGCGCAGGCGGCGCGGGAGGGAGCGGCCGTCATCGTTTCCCGCGTGCTGCGCCTCGCGGGAATGGGCGAATCCCAGGCGGAGGCGGAGACCTCCGATCTCATCCGAGCTCAGACCAACCCCACCATCGCTCCGCTGGCGAAGACCCACGAAGTGTTCCTGCGGCTCACCGCCCGAGCACCCAACCGGGCGGCCGCGGTGAAGTTGATCCAGCCGGTCGAGGCCGAGATCCGGAGGCGTCTCGCAGACCATGTGTACGGGGCCGACGACGAAAGCCTCGAAGCCGTTGTCGGGAATATGCTCAGAACGGCCGGGCGGACCCTCGCCGTGGCGGAGTCCTGCACCGGCGGGCTTATCGGCCACCGCCTGACGAGCGTCCCGGGCAGCTCCGACTACTTCCTTGCCTCCCTTGCCACATACAGCAATGAGAGCAAGGTCGATCTTCTGGCGGTGCCACAGGAGACGATCAGGGAGCATGGAGCGGTGAGCGCCGAGACCGCTGCGGCGATGGCTGCAGGGGTGCGCCGGGCGACGGGGGCGGATATCGGGCTCTCGGTCACCGGCATCGCCGGGCCCGAAGGCGGCACGCCCGCGAAGCCGGTGGGCCTCGTTTACGCGGCCCGAACCGACGCCGGCGGCACCGTCACCGAAGAGCTGCGGCTGCGCGGAGATCGGCTGATGATCAAGGAGCGGGCGGCGCAGACGGCGCTCTACCTCCTCTACCGGGGTCTCAAGGCTCTTCGGACAGCGGAGGTGGCGAAGTGAGCGACAGCATTCGCTCCTTCATTGCCGTGAAGATGCCGCTCGACGCGATCGAGAGGCTGAGCGAGGCGCAGGATCGGCTCCGCGCCGCCGAGGCCGACTGGAAGTGGGTAAGGCCGGACACGTTCCACATCACGCTCAAGTTCCTGGGGGAGGTAGAGGGGGGCCGCATCTCCGCGGTCTGGGACTCGGTCTGTGAGGCCGTCGCCGACAGTCGGCCTTTCGCCATGGCGCTGCGCGGGCTGGGGGCGTTCCCCAACCTCCACACTCCTCGCGTTGCCTGGGTCGGTATCGACGAAGGATCAGCCGCGCTGGTGGGCCTCGCCGCCAAGGTGGAGAGCGCCTGCGAGCTTCACGGGTTTGGGCGAGAGCGGCGGCCGTTCCGGGCCCACCTGACACTGGGACGGGCCCGTCGCCCCGCACCGAACCCCTCTCTCGCCGCCGCCATCGAGGGAATGGCCGGGGCCGATCTCGGCGAGGCCGCGGTGGACCGGATTCTGCTCATGAAGAGCCAGCTAACGCCCCGGGGGGCGCAGTATGAGGTCCTCGAAGAGCATCTTTTGAACCACGGAGTAGCAAAATGAACCAGAAGAAAACGGAAGACAGAGGGCACGCGCTGGAGCTGGCGATGACCCAGATCGAGCGCCAGCATGGGAAGGGCTCGATCATGCGGTTGGGCGGCTCCAAGCGCCTCGCCGTCGACGTCATCTCGACGGGATCCCTCGCCCTCGACATTGCGCTGGGCGTAGGCGGGCTGCCGCGGGGCCTCATCAGCGAGATTTACGGCAACGAGGGTTCAGGCAAGACGACTCTCGCCTACCATCTGATCGCCGAAGCTCAGCGAGGGGGGGGCACGGCGGCCTACATCGACGCAGAGCAGCGCATGGACCCCACGTATGCGCAGGCGCTGGGAGTTGATCTCGACACTCTGCTCATCTCCCAGCCGCAGACGGGGGAGCAGGCGCTCGACATCGCCGATATATTGGTGCGCAGCGGCGGGCTCGACATGTTCGTGGTGGACTCAGTCGCCGCCCTCGTTCCCCGGGCCGAGCTGGAGGGCGAAATGGGCGACTCCCACGTCGGCCTCCAGGCCCGCCTGATGTCGAAAGCGCTCCGGAAGGTGGCGCACTCGATCCGCCAGTCGAACACCGCCGGGGTCTTCCTCAACCAGATCCGGGAGAAGATCGGCGTGATGTTCGGGAATCCGGAG
>Ga0180437_10003374_pt1 | contig 23863 bp, 20 predicted proteins | sample SS_ome_4_FD_132410 | JGI IMG/M metagenome (GOLD analysis project Ga0180437, IMG submission 132410) | Hypersaline lake sediment archaeal communities from the Salton Sea, California, USA - SS_3_D_1 metaG | ecosystem: Environmental > Aquatic > Non-marine Saline and Alkaline > Hypersaline >... | reverse complement strand
TTCTTTTTTGACATTAACAGGCCCGACTTGCTGCCCTTCCGTGGCGATAAATGAAGCGATCTCTGCGGCCCTCATCAGCTTCTCATCCGTGATTTCATCCGTGTAAGCAAATCCGGTTTTATCCCCGGACATGACTCGTATACCCGCGCCCTGGCTGATCCCGAAAACTGCACTCTTGAACTTGGATTCCTCCATCAGTATACTGCGGGATATCCTGTTCTCGACATAAACATCCGCAAATTCTCCCCCCTTTTCAAGGGCTCGTCCGATGACTCTATTATAGTTCAACTGGGGCTGGGCGCTTTTACAGGACACCAGCTGCATCAACAGAGAGGGTGTTGCGGCGAGGGCAATCCCTCCCTTGAGGCCTGTTTCGAGAAATTTCCGACGTGGAATTTCCTCGACAAAGAACTTTTTTAGTTTCATGTCTTACCTCTTATTGAATGAAATTTTTCGGTATTATATCTCACTTGAATGGTATAAGCAAAATGAATATGAGGGTTATGGTTCGTACTCAGTGATTTGGTGACTCAGCCACCGCAATTGCGCTGTAACGAAGTAGATGCGGTGAAATCGGCTCGCCCGAAGGGGAAAAGATGCCGACATAAGATAATCAGTTATCCTTGAAAGATTTTTAGAATTCAGTGTCGGCAGATTTTATGAATAACTCATGTTAAATGTTTTAGTCCCTGTAGATCGAAAGCTTGATGTTCTTTTTCTCCAAGCTTGTTCCCATAGCCCGCTCGAGCTGTGCTAACGAAAGATTATAGTCAATGATGGCTCTGAGTTCAGCGCTTTGAGCATTGGCCAAATCTCTCTGAAACTGAAGAACAACATAATTAGTCGTCAAACCGACTTTCAATTTTTTCTCTTCGGCTTCTAGTGTTTTCTCTGCCAGCTCTCGGGCGACTCCGTAGGCCTGGACACGCTTATAATCTGTTTGCACGGCTCTGACAGCGTTTTTGATTTCAAGCGCGACCTGCTGCTGTTGATTTTTGAGTCTCAATGTCGTCTGTTCGAGGTCGACTCTTGCCTGGGCCTGCTGTGCACGAGTGATTACTGTATTGAAAGGGATACTGAGCGTCAGACCCACTGTCCAGTTCTCGTATTTCAAACCAAACGCATCCTTGAGGGCTTCAGTCGATCCGCCTGGAATGATCGAGATCGGAGGACCGAAAGGATCATCCGGGTCATATATGAGTTGAGTTCCCGATACACCAGGACTCCAGTAATTCGCGTTGAGACTCAGGTCAGGCAACAGCTGGTTTTTTGCATAAGTCAAGTTGAGTTCTCTGCTTTTTATATTCACTTTGGTGGCCTGCAGATCCGGTCTTTTGTTCAAGGCTACGGCCAGTGCTTCTTCAAAACTCACTTCCCTGAGTGTGAAAGCAGGTTTATCCACAGGGATTATTTCTATTTCGACACCTTCTTCTTTATCTGCAAGGTTGATGACTGTTTTGAGTTGGTCCTCATTGTTCTTGACCATGGCTTCGGCCTGAAGAATATCGGCTTCTCGCGTGGCGACTTCAGACTCAGCGCTCAGGATTTCAATCGGAGCGAGAGTGCCGACTTCGACCTCTCTCTTATTCTTGATCAACAGGTCGCGGGCCAATTCCAAAGACTGTTTCTTCGCTTCCAAATCCTCTCTACTGTGTACAAGATTCCAGTACGCACTTTCCACTTCATAGACAGTATCCATTAAAACGCTCTTGAACTGATTTTCGGACACATCCCTGTTATTCCTGGAGATGATGATTTCTCTGCGATTGATTTTAAACCCAAAATTCCTTAATAGTGGCTGGCTGAAGTTAAAGCTCAATGTACTTCCAAACCGGGGATTGACTGATAAAAATTTCTGGTTAGTTTCACTTTTGTAAGAGAAGAGAGAGATCGAAAGTTCCGCACCTGTTGGGATGATCTGCGATAGGTTGGCCGAATAATTATAATAATCAGAGGTTATTGTTTCATCGGCTTCAATAAAAGAAAAAGAGGGTGAGTTCGTGTTTTGGAGGTTATACCCGAAAGACAGGCTGGGCAGGAATCTTTCTTTTGCTATGGAGATAGAGGTATCAGCCAATTCCGGGCTTAAAACCTCAACAGCAACATTCAGATTATCTCTCATGGCTTTCGTGATGCATTCTTCCAGAGTTAAAGATATTTTTTTCTCTTGAGCATGAAGACCTGCCAAGAGAAAAAGAACGGATACAAAACAAAGGACTTTTTTGTGTTTCAGCATTTTAAACCTCCCTACTGAATCATAGGCATAAATTATCTCCCATCAGTTCTCGATTTGAATTTTCAATCTGAGAGGGATCAAAAATACATTTTTTTCAACTCAATTGTTATTTATCCTCGTCAACAATCCATCCGTCCAGAAGGTTAATGATCCGGCGGCTGTATGATGCGTTTTTCTCAGAATGAGTGACCTGAAGAATCGTTGTTCCGTGCTCGTTCAATTCTTTGAACAGCTCCATGATTTCTTCGCCTTCTTTGGTATTCAGGTTACCTGTCGGCTCATCCGCAAGAATGAGTCTGGGCTCTGTGATGACAGCCCTGGCCACCGCGACTTTCTGCTGCTGCCCTCCTGAGAGCTGGTTGGGAAAGAGGTCTTTTTTAGCCACGATACGAAACCTGTCCAGCATATCCGCCACCTTTCCTTTTCTCTCTGAGCCTTTTACCTTTTTATAAAGGAGTGGGGTTTCCAGGTTCTCATAGACTGTCAGGTCGTCGATGAGATGATAGCTCTGGAAAACAAAGCCGATATGATTTTTGTGAAGCTCTGTGAGTTGTTTCTCGGTCAATATATGGACCTTTTTATCATGAAAATAATATTCCCCACTCGAAGGAGAATCCAGCATCCCGAGAATGTACAGGAGTGTTGATTTTCCAGCCCCGGAAGGTCCCATGATAGTCACGAATTCCCCTTCCTTAACCTCAAGGTCGATATTCCGCAAAGCAAATGTCTTTACGTATCCGGTTGAGTAATACTTTGTGATGTCTACGAGTTTAATCATCCTCTTCCTCCATTTATTGTTTATTGGGGACGTTCCCTAAGGGGACACCTCTTGATTCTTCTGTTCATATCCTTCCGTTCCTGAACGTTTTGAATCGAAATAAAAGATATCCAGTTGGAACATCCGTTTTTTTGTGTCCTTTCATTCTTGCATTTTTTCATCATCTATTACAAGAACATCAAAGAGGTGTCCCCTTAGGGAACGTCCCCTTTTATTCATAGCGCAAAGTATCCGCAGGATTGGCGAATGAAACCTTCACAGCCTGGTAGCTGACCGTCAGCAGCGCGACTATAAAGGCCACAGCCGCAGACAGGATAAGGATCCAGGGTCCGATGTGGATGCGATAGGCAAAATTCTGAAGCCAGCGGCTCATGGCATAATAGGCCACCGGCCAGGCAATGATGTTCGCCAGGAGGACCCATTTGGTGAATTCTTTGGAAAGAAGCACCGTAATTCCTGCGGCTGAGGCGCCGAGCACCTTTCGAATTCCCATCTCTTTGGTCCGCTGGAGGGCTTCAAAAGCCGCCAGACCGAATAATCCTAGACAGGCGATGAATATAGCCAGAAAAGTCACCACAGTGAAGATCTGGCTCAATCTCATCTCCGCTCTGTATAATCTATCAAAATCCTCATCCAGAAAAGAATACTGAAAAGTCTGGCCTGGAACGAGTGCCTGCCACTTCGCCCTTAAAAAATCAAGCGAGCGAGAAACATCATAGGGGCTGATCCGCGCAGAAATGTATTGAAAATATTTGGGGCAGATATAGAGCGCGGCTGGTTCGATTTGCTGATGCAAGGGCCTGAAATGAAAATCTTTTACCACACCTATGACAGGCCCTCTATTCATTATCTCCAGCTCTTTCCCGATCGGTGACTCCCATCCAATCTCTTTGACCGCGGATTCGTTGAGGATATACGCATGTTCGACGTCGCTCGGGTAACGTTTTGAAAAATTTCTCCCGGCGACAAGCTCGATCCCGAATGTTTCGATAAAGTCATGATCCACTACAAACCAGCGGATCATGGGATGCTCACTTTCGCTCTGGCCTTCATACTTGTAACTTTGGTACCAAGTCGCTTCGCCAGGAAAAAAATTTGAAATAGAGACACTCAACACACTGGAATTCTGTAAAAACTCATTCTTGATCGTCTCCATCTTCCCCAGCGCATCCTTGTCGTAAATAGGGATGGTCACCACATGCTCCTTGTCCAGACCCAAATTCTTATTTCTCATATAATTCAGCTGAGAAAGTACGACTAACGTGCTGATGAGAAAAATGATGGATATGGCAAACTGGCTGACGATCAAAGTCTTTCTCAGTACAGAGCCTTTTGAGCTGGCTTTGAGCATTCCTCTCAGAGCGCTCACAGGCTTGAGTGCGGAGATAAAAAAGGCCGGAAAGATCCCTGAGGCGAACCCAACACAGAGGATGATGAAGGCTAATCCCGGCACTAAAAATATATTGTCAAAATAATGAACAGCCAGTTTTTTCCCGGAAAGAGAGTTGAATAAGGGTAAAAATAATTCAGCAAGCATGACAGATAGAGGCAAGGCGATGAAAGAAAACAGGAATGTCTCTCCTAAGAACTGCTTAATCAACTGCGGCCGCGTGGCTCCCACGACTTTCCGCAGTCCAACTTCTTTAGCTCGAATGGCATACCTGGCTGTCGAAAGATTGATGTAGTTCAGACAGGCAATCAGAAGTATAAATACAGCGATGGCGGAAAAAATATAGATGGTCCCTATGCTGCTGTTTGGCCCGATTTCTCCCCTTAAGTCGGAATGGAGATGAATTCGAGTCAAAGCCTGAAGCGGGTAGGATGTCTTGTAGACATACCTAAGTTCTCTACCTCTGTATTTTTCAACAAAGGAAGGTATCTTCTTTTCGAATTCAGAAGGAGAAAAACTTTCAGAGACCAGTATGTATGTCCAATAATTGGAAATCCCCCATTGGTCAAAATGAGGAGACGCGTAATCTGAAAAAAGACCCAGGAAATGGAATCGAAAATGTGAGTTCTGTGGAATATCTTTAAAAACTCCTGCAACCTTGAAATCATGCCACTCACCCAGAGTGATTATCTTTCCTAAAGGTTCATCTTCCCCGAAGTACTTCCGGCTCATCTCTTCAGAGATAACGATGGAATACGGTTCCTTGAGCGCATTTTTCGGATTTCCTTTGACCAAAGGAAAAGTAAAAACATCGAAGATTTCGGGGTCTGTGAAATAGACCTCTTCCTGGAATCGCTTATTCTGATAGCTGACCACGAACCCGTTCCGGCCAAACCGGACAGCCTTTTCGATTTCAGGAAACTCATTCACAAGAGATGGCCCGACAGGAGCTGAAGTCAAAGCGAACTGCCTTGTCCTGCCTTCCGCTTCATACTGAGAAATTACTCTGTATATCCGGTCTGCCTTCTCATGATAGCGGTCATAGCTCAGCTCATCCTGCACCCAGAGAAAAAGCAGCAGACAGGCCGCCACTCCAATCGCCAGGCCGGTGATGTTGATAAAAGAATAGCCTTTGTGTTTCCGGATATTCCTCAGAGCGATTTTCAGGTAATTTTTAAACATGGTCTTTTGGGGACGTCCCCCTTTGTTTTATTCATATCTCAATGCATCCACCGGATTGGCGAGTGCGGCCTTTATTGCCTGGTAACTGACTGTCAAGAGCGCTATAACAAAAGACAGAGTCGCTGCCATGATAAACACCCAGAGGGCGAGGCTGGTACGGTAAGCATAATTCTGAAGCCACTTGTAGCCAATGATGTAGGCTATCGGCCAGGCAATGATGTTTGCGACCAGAACCCATTTTAAGAATTCCTTAGAAAGGAAAAACATAATATTCGATACAGAAGCACCGAGAACTTTTCGGATTCCGATCTCCTTTGTTTTTCGTTCAGTCATAAAAGAAGCCAAACCGAATAAACCGAGGCAAGAAATGAAAACAGCCAGCGAAGTGAGGTAGCTGACAATTTTTCTCACCTTTTGTTCACTTCTGTAGCTCCAATCTATTCGTTCATTGAAAAACTGATATTGAAAGGCATAATCCGGACCGAGCTTTTTAAAAACGCCCTCAATGTAACTCAGAGTTCCAGCGATATTGTCTGGAGCCACCCGGATATAAAGGCATCTCATCATGCCCACCCAACTCGGATTCATTCCATAAACAAAAGGTTTTATTTCATGATGGAGGGGAAGGAAATGAAAGTTCTTCACCACACCGACTATCCGCCCTTCCTTACTGAACACTTTCAATCGTTTTCCGATCGGGGATTCCATCCCCATGAGTTTAACGGCCTCTTCATTGACAATAAAAGCTTCTGAAGCATCCGTGGCAAACTCTTTGGAGAAACTCCTCCCTTGAATCATTTCCAACTGGAGCGTTTCGAAATAGTCATAACCGACAAAGTCCCAATTCATCATGACTTTTTCATCAGGATTTTTCCCATCCCAATCCAGAGCGGAAACGGTAGACGCGATATAACTCGGGCTTTGAACGCTCCTGGCGACGTTCATAATGTTTGAGTTTCGTAAAAATTCATTTTTTAGAGTTTCATATTTAGGTGTGAGGGCTTCCGGAAGTAAGACAAATACTAGATTTTCCTTCTCAAATCCCAAATTCCTGTTTCTTATGTAATTCAGCTGCTTGTAGACGATTATTGTCCCACTGATCAGCAGGATGGACAGTGAAAACTGGAAGACCACCAGGATTTTCCTGAATACAGAGCCCCGTGGTCCCAATGTTTGAGAACTTTTCAAGACATACGCCGGCCGGAACGAAGAGAGGAATAAAGCCGGATAGCTGCCCGACAGGATTCCCGTGAACAGAGCGATGCCGATCAATCCCAATATAATCATGATGTTTTTGGATAGATTCAAACTTAACTCTTTGTCCGTCAGGTTATTAAAAACTGGGAGCAAGAGCTCGATTATGATCACGGCAATAATAAGAGCAACGAACGATAAAACGACTGACTCTCCGAAAAATTGCATGATCAAGTCTGTCTTTTTTGCTCCGACCACTTTTCTCAATCCGACTTCATTGGCTCGAGTGGCCGCCCGTGCTGTAGCCAGATTCATGAAGTTGATGCAAGCAATGACCAGGACAAAAAAAGCAATAACCGAGAAGAGAACCAACGATGTGATCAGCCCTCCTCCCTGCGGAGAATAGAGATGCAACCGGGTCAAAGGCTGGAGATGCAGCAGCCAGGCTTTCAGCTTTGGAGAGGGATTGTGCTCCAATGCAATTTGAGTGATTTTCGGCTCCACTTCACCCGGGAGAGCATCCTCCTGAAGCAAAACGAAGGTGGTTAAAGGATTGCCGCCCCAGTGTGTGGGCTCCCTGCCGGACGATCCGAAATAGAGGCTGAACGGTGCAACGCAATCAAACTGAAGCGAAGAATTTTTCGGCGGATTTTCAATCACGCCTGTCACCTGCAGGTCGATCTGGTTATTCACATTCAGGACTTTACCCATGGGGTCTTCTGAACCGAAATACCTCTGGCTCATTCCTTCTGTAATCACAACAGAGGATCTCTCGGCAAGGGCTGTTTGCGCGTTGCCCTTCATAAAGGTGAAGGTGAACATATTAAAAAACAAAGGATCAGCCAGAGCGACCAGGTTATTCGTCAAAGTCTTTTCTTCGAATTTAATCAGCATGTTGGGGACCGAGTGATACCTGACAGCATCCAGGACATCAGGACTTTCCTCTTTCAGAATTTTAGCCAATGGATAGAACGAGGTTGTGGTGGAAACCTCTGTTCGACCGTCTGTGTACTGTGTTTCAGAATAGACTTTGTGAATCCTGTCTTTTTTTTCATGAAACCTGTCAAAACTGACCTCATCCTGAACCCATAGAAGGATAAGAATGCAGCAGGTCATCCCCACGGCCAGGCCGAAAATATTTATAAAAGAAAAGACTTTATGCCTTCTCAAGTTTCTTATAGCGATTTTTAAGTAATTCCTGAACATCCTGACCTCCAGTCAACAGGTATTAGCGGCTCGCCTTTTAGATAGATAAACGTAAGGTGTCCCTCTGAGGAATGCACCCATTTACGTCCCTTTTTACTTTGGTTTCAATTTGTATAAGACTCGACCGAGATAGCCGGCATCATTGATCTCCGCGATGTACAATCCTGGCTGGAGATGGGCCCGTATTTTGAGCATAGGCTCAGAAAGGCTCTCCAGAAGTGCAGCCGCTGTCCAATCTTGACCATTATTGCTTAAAAGGACCGGCTCGTCATCTTCGACTAATTTATGCAAAATTTCTTTTAACAGCATGAGTCCCTCCATTCAAATGAGTGGATATCTTCCACAAAAGAATTTTCAAATCTTATGCGCCTCATTTCTCTTCCCCCGATAAAGCCCTCGAATAAAAGAGTGGGCTCCTGAATGAATGCCTCTTTTCAGACACACCCGAGGAAAAAGAAAAACAGTAGAATCAAAAACACTAGTATGAAAATGACTTTATTCATTTTCACCGGCCTCCTGTTTATTCATACCTCAATGCATACACTGGATTGGCGATGGCGGCTTTGACGGAATGAACGAATAGAGCTTCTGCCTACGAAAATTTCTGAATGCGACTTTTAAATAATTTCTAAACATGATTCACTTTTCTTGTAGCCCCCCGGAGGTTTTACCGTTTTTTTTCGGAACATGATCGGGATATTCTTGTCTGTGGGAATCCCGATTTGAACCAACTGCCAATCTTTATCATGCTCTTTGATGACTTTTTTGAGTACCTCCACCTTGTCAGCAGATTCTCCGTCATAGTCTTCCCATTCGATGATCTCTACCCTGTAATGCATAGTTCTCTTTTTGCCGTTGATCTTGACATCAATGTCAATGTTTTGTTCTGCCTCAAAGGAAGGTATCTGAAGGACGACTTCTCTCATTATAAACCTCCTTTATCCTGGTCAAAGTCCTAGGTATGGAAAAAATACCTCGGCTTGATGGACTTTTGTTTATGTTAAATTTTGAATTCTTTCTGGATATTTTCAGAGACTATGTGCCCGTCAAAGAGATGAATGATCCGATGGCTGTATTCAGCATAGGCGGGGGAATGAGTGACCATGACTATCGTCGTTCCTGCCTCATGAAGTTCTCCCATCAACTTCATCACTTCTTCGCCATGGGCAGAATCCAGGTTTCCTGTCGGCTCATCAGCCAGAATCAATTTGGGCTTGGCCACGACGGCTCTGGCCACTGCCACTCGCTGCTGCTGACCGCCGGATAGCTGCTGGGGGAAATGATTCTTCCGGGCCATGATTTCCATCTGTTCAAGGGTTTCACTGACTCTTTTTTTCCTTTCTGTAGCCGAGTAACCGAGATAAAGAAGTGGAAGCTCGACGTTTTCGAAAACAGTCAATTCATCGATGAGGTTAAAACTCTGGAACACAAAGCCAATGTTGGACTTCCGCAGGTTCGCCCGTTGTCTTTCTGAGTATCCGGCCACTTCTTCTCCGAGGAAGTGATATTCACCGCTGGAGGCTTTATCGATCATGCCGAGTACATTCAAGAGCGTCGACTTTCCGCATCCTGACGGACCCATGATGGCAACGTACTCTCCTGTTTTGACATCAAGGTTCACGTTGTTCAATGCGGTCGTTTCCACCTCTTCCGTGGTGTAAATCTTCTTAAGGTTTTTGGTTTTTATCATTTAAATCCTCCTAAAATTTTTAGAATTTTCATTCTGATTGAAAACTGATTTGCTGTATTCACTTACTTTATTTCAGGATCAATCGTTCCATATTGCCGAAGCTTTCATATGAGGAGGTGATGACCTTCTCGCCGGGCTCTAATCCTTCAAGCACCTCATAAAAATCGGGATTATACCTGTTCACTTTGATTCTTCTTTTCGTTGCGATATTCTCCGCTTCATCCAGCACATACACCCAGTTTCCGCCAGTTGTCTGTTCAAATCCACCTCTCGGCAAAAGCAGGGATTCATCGATATCCCCTAATTCAAGTTTGACATGAAGGGTCAACCCTCGCCTTATTCCTTGGGGTTCCTTGCCCACAAACTCCATATCCACTTCAAACCTGTTATCCCGCACCTCAGGATAGACTTGTTTGACTACCAGCTTTCCCTTCTGGCCTGCAAACTCATATTCCCCTGTCCTGCCCACCTCGATCCGAGCGATATAGTGCTCATCTATTCCTGCTCTGTATTTAAATCCTTCCAATACATCGATTTGCCCTATTTCCTGACCGGGGTTTTTGGATTCTCCGATTTCCGCGTTCAGGGCAGTGAGATGGCCGGAGATTGGTGCCTTAATGGTCAGATTATCCTGTTTCTGTCTGAGGACCTCGAGGTTTGACTCCATTCGCTTCAACGAGTCTTCCAAGGCATCGATTTGGGCCTGACGAAACTCGAGATCACTTTGCTGGCTCTCAATAGTCAAATCCTTCAATTTGACCAGGTACTCGTACTGATCTTTGGCAAGCTCATACTCATGCTGGGCTATCAAATCGTCCTTGACAAGCTCGGAGTACCGTTCATAAACGCGTCTCTGTTGCTGAAGCCTGCTCTCAATATCCGCAAGCTCCTGTTTCAATCGCAATCGGTACTGTTCCATGGAAAGTCTTGTGCTGCGCAGGTTATCGCTGGCTCGGAACAACTCAGCCTCTCTCCACATAATATCGATAATGAGGTTGGTGTTGGCTAGTTTTAGAATCTCATCCCCTTGCTCGACCATTGTCCCGGCGAGCACATAAATCTCCTCCACTCTTCCTCCTTCGTCAGCCGTTAAAAAATGTTGATATTTCGGAATGACAGTTCCGACCACAGGGATGTATTCCTGAAAAGGCCCCCTTTCGATGGTGGAAATAGTCAACCTCTCAGCTCTGACGTTGAGGGTGGACTTGCTCATTTTGAAAAGAAGCACATATAGAACGACAATGACAAATACCCCGACAGCTGAATACATGGCAATCCTTTTGGGAGGCCATTTCTTCCTCTTGATTTTACGATCCATTCCCATTTTTATCCTCCATGCTTGAACATCTTTGCAATCTTTTCAGCTTGAAATGTCCAACTTATACAGAAATTCTTGTTCATCTCTGCTCCTATGAGTTTAATTTGCAATAATTGTGCCATTATTGCTTATACGGAGAGAATGACTGAACGGTTGCTAAAACTCATGAAAAAAGTGTTCGCTTGTATAACAGAAGATGTACGATATCGAACAGACCTAGCCCGTTTTGACAGGAGGAAGAATGAAGATTCATTCAGGAAAATGAGAGAAAAATGCAGTTTTAATCAAAAGGGCATGTATTTTGCATTGTCAATACAAGGAACAGAAATGATAAAAAATGCCATAAAAGATTTTAACACTTTCTTTTGGTATAATAATTTCAATGATGAAGGATTTATCTCATGGATAAAAAGACAGGAAAAATACTCATAGTCGATGATGACGAAGACATCCTCCATGCGGCGCGGCTTCTACTTAAAAAACATGTCGGCCAGGTCGATACAGAAAAAAATCCGAAAATCATCCCCTCTCTCTTGAAAAACAACTCATACGATGTGATTCTCCTGGATATGAATTTCGCAAAGGGAGCCACGAGTGGAAAAGAAGGCTTCGAGTGGTTAAACAAGATTCTCGAGGTTGATCCGGCAGCAGTGATCGTCCCGATCACAGCTTTCGGAGACGTTTCGATGGCGGTCCGGGCAATAAAAGATGGAGCGACCGATTTTGTCCTCAAGCCGTGGCAGAACGAGAAGCTTATCGCCACTGTTTCTGCGGCTATTCATCTCAGGAGGTCCCGTATCGAAGCGGATAATCTCCGTTCTCGTCAAAAACAGCTTAGTGCAGATCTCGACCAGCCTTTTCACGACTTCATCGGTGAGAGCTCGGCGATGGAAAAAGTGTTCGTTTCTATCCAAAAAGTGGCGAAGACAGAGGCGAACGTACTGATACTCGGAGAGAATGGAACAGGGAAGGAACTGGTGGCCCGGGAATTGCATCGCCAGTCACAGCGTGCCAATGAAGTTTTCATCAGCGTGGACATGGGTGCAGTGAGCGAAACCCTTTTCGAGAGTGAACTCTTCGGTCACGTGAAGGGAGCGTTCACGGATGCGAGAGAAGACCGGGCGGGACGTTTTGAGATCGCTTCTGGGGGAACTCTTTTTCTCGATGAAATCTGTAATCTTCCTTTAACACTCCAGGCAAAACTGTTGACAGTCCTGGAGAACCGCATGGTCATACGCCTGGGTTCCAACAAACATATCCCCATTGATGTCCGCCTTATCTGCGCCACTAACTTGCCTGTCCATGAACTGGTTGCGGAAAATAAATTTCGCCAGGACCTGCTGTACAGGATCAACACTGTCGAAATTCACATGCCCTCTTTGAAAGAACGAGTCGAAGATATCCCTTTGTTGGTGAATCACTTCCTTAAAATTTACTGTAAAAAATACAACAAACCGTTGAAAAGAGTAAGCCCCGCGACTTTAAAGCGTGTGGAGAAATATCCTTGGCCGGGAAATGTCAGAGAACTCCAGCATGCGATCGAGAGGGCAGTTATCATGAGTGATTCCACATCGCTGCAGCCGTCGGACTTTTTCTTTCCTTCTACCGAAGCCAAAGAAGACGGCTTGGTTTTTGATGACTTTAATCTTGAGGAGATTGAAAAAATGGTCATCCGGAAAGCCCTCAGTAAACACGCCGGCAATATCAGTCATGCGGCCAAAGAATTGGGCCTATCCCGGACGTCTCTGTACCGAAGATTCGAAAAATATGGTCTTTAATCGATTCAGAATCGGTTGTATCATCCGAGTTTTCGCTATCGGAGTGACAATCTCTATTTTTTTCTACCTTCTTTTCCGAACAAATTTATACACGGCACTTATTATTCTCGGAGCTATTATTCTGTATCAAATCTACGGCCTTATCCATTATGTTGAAAAGACAAACAGAGATTTAGTTCGATTCTTCCAATCCATCAAATACGAAGACTTTTCTCAGAGTTTCGTGGAAAAACGATTAGGCTCGTCCTTTGAAGCGTTAAAAGAGGCGTTTACAGAAATCATGAATGCCTTCCGAAAAACGCGAGCGGACAAGGAGGAACACTTCCGTTATCTCCAGACCGTCGTCCAGCATGTGGGCGTAGGTTTAATTGCTTTTCAACCGGACGGGTATGTCGAACTCATAAACACCGCCGCCAAACGCCTTTTAAGAGTCCCGCGACTCAAAAACATCAAATCCCTCGAATCTTTAAGCAAACCTCTGGTCGATACAATGTTGCGTCTAAAGTCCAGAGAAAATGCCTTAGTCAAGGTTGAAGATGAGAACGAATTACTTCATTTAGCTCTTTACGCCACGGAATTCAAGCTGAGAGGGCAAAATTACTCATTGGTATCCATTCAGAATATTCACAGTGAACTGGAAGAGAAAGAAATGGAGGCTTGGCAGAAGCTCATACGAGTGCTCACTCATGAAATCATGAACTCGATCACACCCATCGCCTCTCTAACCTCTACGATAAGCGGATTAATAAATGATTCCTATGGCAATAAAATAAAAAACGATAAATTCAAAAATGAAGCATTTAAAGATATCCAGCAAGCGCTTCAGACCATCCAGAAACGAAGCCAGGGCCTGCTTCATTTTGTGGATGCTTACAGAAATTTGGCTCTGATTCCCAAGCCTAACTTTCAAATTTTCCCGATAAAAGAGCTTTTTGACCGAGTCCAGAAACTCATGCAGGCCAATATCGAGAAGAATTCAATTCGGTTTAAGGCTCAAGTTGAACCGGAGACGCTTGAGCTCGCAGCAGACCCTGAACTCATAGAACAGGTTTTGATCAACCTCTTGTTGAATGCCTTCCAGGCTGTACAAAGCCGAAAAAAGGCTCAGATTGAGCTCAATGCCCTTTTGGATGGAAGAGGAAGGATCATCATCCAGGTTGTGGATAACGGACCGGGGATTTCAGAAGAAAACCTGGAAAAAATATTCATCCCTTTTTTTTCAACAAAAGAAGAGGGCTCGGGCATCGGTCTCAGCCTTTCTCGCCAAATCATGCGCTTGCATCATGGTTCTATCGGTGTCCATTCTGATACGGATGCCCATACGATTTTTACCTTAAGATTTTAAACCCCGAATAGTTGACTCCCCTTTTCAAGACAATCATTTCTATTGAGGAATAGAGGCGGGAAAATTTCAATTAAAAGGGTTCTGTTTTTTTGGAATGGCTGAATCCTTGGATGCCGGGCTCGCTATTTCGCTGTCGATTTAATTGTCGGAAAAAAATCGTTATTCATACCGGAGCGCACAGGCTGGGTCGATGAAAGAAGCTTTAACTGATTGATACCCCACTGATATGAGACTAATAATCACCGCCAGAAAGCTTGCGAATAAAAATATTCCGATGCTCAACTCGATTCTGTAGGCAAAATTCTGAAGCCATCTGTAAGTGAGATAATAGGCCGCCGGCCAGGCAATTAAGTTTGCAAGAATGACTAGCTTTGTGAACTCTTTGGAAAGGAGGATGACGATGCTCATTGAAGTGGCTCCGAGCACTTTCCTGATTCCGATTTCCTTTGTTCGTTGTTCCGTTATGTACGAGGCAAGGCCAAACACTCCGAGACTGGCAATAAGTATGGACAACAAAGTGAATATCTCCGACACTTTACCGAGCCTCATTTCTGCAGCATACAGCCTATTCAGATGCTCATCCAGGAAAAAGAACTCAAAGGGAATGCCTGGAAAAAATCTTTCCCAAATATTCCCCATCTCTTCCATTAGATAAAATATATTCTTGGTTCTGATTTTAATCGTCATGTAGCTGAAGCCACTGTTTTCAGGAAGCATGTGTAGAATAACAGGCTCGACCTTCTGATGGAGCGACTTGAAATGGAAGTTTTTCACCAGGCCGATGACTTGTCCTTTCATATTCTGGTCGCCCTTCCAAATTAGACGCTTTCCCACGGCTGAATCCCAGCCAAATTCCTCTGCTGCCGCCTCGTTTATGATATAGGCATCCTCTACGTCCGTGCCAAAATCTCTCGAGAAGTTCCTTCCCTCTTTTATCTCTATTCCCATGGTAGGGATGAAATCGTGGTCCACGAACATGGAATACCTGGGCGCCCATTCATGGCCTTCCGGCAGAAAACCTCTTCTGCCTATTGTTTTTCCCGGCAGACTGCTTGACCGACCCACACTCATAATCTCAGGATACTGGAGGAGATTGTCCTTGACCGAATCATATTCAAGAATTGTTCTTACATCTCTCACAGGAATGCCAATCACATTTTCCTTATCAAAACCCAGATTCCTGCTCATGCAGTACTTAAGCTGATTTTTACTGGCAAGGGTGCCGATAATCAACAAGATGGATAGGGCAAACTGGATGACCACAAGTGTCTTCCTAAAGTGAACTCTTCTCACTCGAGGATAGAACTTTCCGCTTAAAGAATGCAGAGGTTGGAATGTAGAGAGGAACAGGGCGGGATAGAAGCCGGCAGCAAAACCTAAAATAAGCGATGCAGCAAGTAAAAACCCCAGGATGGCTAAAAGATTCTCAGAATTTATGGCAAAATCGCTTCCAGCAAGGGTATTAAGGACAGGGAGCATTAAGGAAGCTAATAAAAAAGAAATCACGAGTGCGATGAACAGGAGTATGACGGATTCGCCTAAAAACTGTTGAATAAGCTGTATCCGGGTCGCTCCGACTATCTTGCGCGTGCCTACTTCTTTGGCCTTGTTTGCTGCCCGGGCAGTTGTAAGATTCATGTAGTTGATACAGGCAATAATCAGAATGAAAAAAGCAATGGCGGAAAAAATATAAACATAAGTGATATCACTGTTGGAGGTGGAAATATCATAACTGAAATTATTTGAATAAAGATGGACCTTTTTCAGGGGTTGGAGGTATAAATCAAAATCGGTTATTTCTGTGTTGAAATGTCTTTCCAGAAAAGGCACGAATTTCTTTTCCAGCTCAGCAGAAGAGATACCTTCGCGCAGGAGAAGATAGCTGTAAAAATTATGAGACCTCCAGTTGTTGAGCATATCGTAGACCACATTCTTAAATCCTGGGCTTTCCAAGGTATCCAAAGAGACAAGAAACTTAAACCGGAAATGGGAATTGGGAGGAACATCCTGAATGACTCCTGTGATTTTTGTCTGGACGCCATGGATAGACAATGATTTGCCCAGAGGATTGGAATGCCCGAAGTACTTAAGAGCCATTTCTCTGGTGATGATTGCGGAATAGGGATCAACAAGGGCATTTTCTTGATGACCCTGGACAAGCGGAAAGGTAAAGACGTCGAGAATTGCAGGGTCTGCGAAGAAAACATCTCCCTCAAAAAAAGTTTTGTTTTCGTAGGACAGTTTCCATTTTTCAATCCACGACGGATGAAAAATCCTGACCACGCTGACAATCTCTGGGAACTCTTCAGACAGAGTGGGCGCCAAAGGGGCTGGAACGACAGCACTGTATTGTTGCTTCCCGCTTTCCATCTCTATTTCTATAATCCTGTAGATATTCTCTCCCTTTTCATGAAAGTCATCGTAGCTCAGCTCAAAATGAATGTATAAGGTTATAAGGATACAGCAAGCTAAGCCCACAGAAAGCCCTGTGATGTTGATGAAGGAATAAATCTTTTGACGCTTTAAATTTCTTATGGCTGTTTTAAAATAATTTTTCAACATGATACCCCCCCAATAAAATGAATCTGCTAAAAAAGAAGGCAAGGACTTTAGAATTTGTTTCCACAACCATATCTTCGCGGGATGGATTCCGAGCTGCTCCGAAATTCCAGCATAGGTTTCCTCAAAATCTCCGAGCGCAGAGTCCCGCACCTCCCTGTTAATGACGTGCTCAAGCAGCCAGGCACTGAATTTTGGAAGGGCCTGATTTTTTTGAAGCATCCTAATTACTCGCGGTCAAATTCCAAAGAAGGGATCCCAACCCACATCGAATCATGAACCTTTTTAATTTTCAGTAATGCCTTTTTGCCTTTAGATGTGATTTCGTAATAGATTTTGCTTCTTCCTCCCCTTTCAGGACGGGGATCGCCTTTAATCGTTTTTACCAAACCCTTTTTTTCAACTCTGTGCAGTGGCGCGTAAATTGCACCGATAGACCATTGTTTTCCAGTAACTTTAGATACATGCTTCCGGATCGTGACTCCATAAGCAGTCCCTTGGAGTTTCCAGATCGAAAGCAGCACAATTTCTTCTGACCTGGATAACAGCTTCATGATCACCTCTTTTCATTATTTGTATACGAAAATAGAATAAATAAAGTTTAATGAAAAGTCAAATTTCTTTTATTTGTGAATACAAATATCAGGAAATTAAACTCATTTCCTAGAAATATATATTTTATCATTCTGCTTTCCCTACAAACTCATCTGCTCCTCTCAAAGATAGATTTTGCCTTGCCTTTTCTTTTGTGTTATATACACGCAGAGCTGATTCAAACCTCAATTTTTTATGACAATGATTAGAATGAAAACGACAAAAGAAGGAATTAGTAAAAAAAGGAGTCAAAAATGTCGGAAATAATATCTTTTTGTGGTCTGAACTGTGGAGAGTGCGGAGCTTTTTTGGCGACTCGAGACGATGATGACCAAAAACGGGCAGAAGTGGCCGAACTTTGGTCGAAAGAATACAATGCAGACCTTAAGCCTGAGGATATCAACTGCGAGGGTTGTATCTCAGAAAGCGATAATGTGTTCAACTACACCAAAATCTGCGAGATCCGTAAATGCGGAAAGGAAAAGGGAATTGAAAACTGCGCTCATTGCGATGATTATGTCTGCGAAAAGCTGGAGAAATTCTTTGAAATGGTTCCTGATGCAAAGAAACGATTGGATGAGATAAGAAGCAACCTTTAGCTTATCCAGATAAAGGCCATCCTCAACCCGGCAGTCAATAAAAGATTTTCACACTTCTCATTATTTAGTAATTCTTCATAGAGATAACGAAGGATTGTCCTCTTATCAACGATTTTAAATAGGTCGATAAAAACGGACAAAATATTGGATAGACAGACTGTTCCTTTTCTATTTATACCCTGAAAAAAACATCTGAGCTAAAATTCCGGCAATCGGGGGAAAGAAAAAAGTGCATACTAAACGAATAAAAGTAAACTTCCATCCCATGACTCCTATCTCCATGGGAAGTCGAGTCACCGCCCACAGCGACCACGCTGTAACAAAGGCCACCATGGTTCCTATGCCAGCCCCTGCACGTAAGAAACCAGCCGCAAGCGGCAAGCTGACGTAAGGTCCTCCGGGAGTTATCCCTCCGGCAATAGTCCCGATGAGAATTCCCCGAATTCCTGATTCCTCCCCTATCCACTTTGATAAGAGTTCCTGAGGCAAGAGAGTCTGTATCATCCCTGCCATGATAAAGGCAAAGACCAGCAAAGGAAGAACATCAACCGTCATTTTCATGGCGGATTTCAATCCGGCAATGTGCTGGCCCTCTCCTTTAGAATATCCGATTATCAGGAGAATCACGGCAAGAACAGCCATGACGAGTGTTGGAATGAGCATGTTGGCAATCCTCCTCTTTTTTTTCATTTCAAATTGAACCGAATCCCTATGTATTAATTTTAAGGAATTAAAGATGAATTCTCAGACATATACTACCCACAAGACGGAATGCTTTTGTCCTTATATTTAGTCCACTCTTCCCAGTTGCCATACCTTGGGAAATGGAGGAATACGAGTATGAATGATAAGCCGGCTAACTGATAAAAATCCCTGATAGAGCCAGCCAGTAAGAAAAGTAGAAGGCCTAACAGAGCAGGCACTTCACAGAGAGCTGCAGTGATCACAGCCGAGCGAAAAAGCTTGCGAATGAGGCTTTGAGTGTCATCGGAGGATGATTTACGCAACATCGTATTTCTTAAAAATCTGATGACAAAAATATTGACCACTACGATTCCGTAGAATAGATACCGGATGAGAGTCTTATCCGGCAATCCGCCGAAACCCGTGAACGGCGCGAATTGTTTTCGAATGATTTCAACTACGATAGCATAAATTATCAAGGTCCCGATGATGGACGCATTCAGAGTGAGGGCCATTTGATGCGCTTTTTTTAAATTTTCCATCCGTTCTTCTCCGTACTGTTCTTTATACTTTATTCATAGCTCCTGAAACAATCAAGTCCCTTATACAGAGAACATGGAATTCAAGATAGAGAAAATACAGCTTGTTCGTAATAACTTGTATTATTTTTTGATAATAAAAAAAGACTGACTATCCTGGATTATTCACGAGTCGAGATTTCCGGAGATAGGAGGCACAGCGCAAGATGCTGTGGTCGTCCACCGCTCTTGCACTGTAACGAAGTAGACGTCGTTGCGAGGAGAGAAGCGACAGCGGCAATCTCGTGCAATTAGCGATACACTATGAGATCGCCACGCTCCGCCCGCGATGACAATTTTATTAAAGAAAAGGTCGTCAGATTTGCTCGCCCGAAGGGGAAAAGATGCCGACAGAGGATGGTCAATTATCCGTCAGAGATTTTTTGTATGTGGTGTCGGCATATTTTATGAATAATTCAGGTTATTTAATTTCTCTGATTTCCGGAATGAGGTTCCTTAGCTTCTTCACCAAATCCTCAACCTCTTTTCGTTCCTGAGAAGTGATTTCACTGCCAGAAATTCCCAAGTCGATATAATTGTCATAACGTTCAGCAGCCGCATTCATATAGCATGTGGCCGAGTTATAGACAAAATCCAGTTTTTCCCACGACTTAAATGCCTCTAAATACTCCGCAGCCGCTTTAACATAATCTTCTTCATCCACATATTTTTTAGCATTCTGCATCAGATCATAACCCTCGGCAACTTTTTGTGATTTGAAGACCTCCACATGAGGTGCATCCTCCCAATTTTTAGCACTCAAAGTTCCCCATTTGACCGTATCCTCGATGTCTTCATCATAAGAAGGTTCAATAACATAAGCTCTGTAGTAGAGCCGCACAATGAACTTCCCTTTTGCCAATGCTTCCCAGGCTTCTTTGGGAAGCTCGTAACTGGCTTCTCCTTTGTTGTCTGTCTTTATTTCTTCCCCTCCAATACTGTTGTTTCCATAGTAACTCGAGAAAAAGTTTTTATCAGTTTGATTATCCACATCGATGAGAATCTTCTTCTCGGTCGCCAGCTCAATACATATGACAGCATTCGGGTCAGCCCCGAGGGTAAAAGACGGAGGGCCTTCTGAATCAAAATAATAATATTCCATATCTGGAGCGATGGTTACGGATGTTTCCTGGGCGGCTGAAAGCAAAATAATAAAAAATAGTGTTAAAGCTAAAGGGCTGATTTTCAGAAAAGCTCGAATCATTTTCTTCCTCCTCACCGGGCGAGTCTGAAATTTCTTGATAAAAACTAGAAAGAATGAAACGTCAAGCAAATACTCATCATTTCTTATTTGAGTGTAAATGTTATTTTTTATTATTTAAGACTAGGTGCAATTTCTTCCAATTTTTGGATATGTTTCTCTGCATCTTTTTTAATTTGACCAGTTGTATCTGAAAACTCTATAGTCTCTTTGAAGCTCTGGTGGGCTAAACATACATAACATATTCCTATGTTGTAAAGAAAGCCTGGATCATCCCAATAGAGCCATGCCGATTCAAATTGTTTAATAGCTTCTAAATACTCTCCTTGCCCCACAAGTTCTTTCCCTTTTTCGAAACAATCATAAGCATTTTTCATTCCGATTTCTTTATATATCTCTACAGAAGGGGCATCTTCCCAATTCAATACACTCAAGGTTCCCCATTCTGGATTATTATTTTTAATCTGATAAGCTCGGTAATAAAGAAGAATCCTTACATCCTTGCCAGTCAAAGCATTCCAAGCCCCTTGGGGAAGCGTGTAAGTTAATTCGCCCCTATCATCAGTCTTGATTTGCTGGCCACTGACATTCTTATTTCCTTTAAGGCTTGAAAAAAAGTTATCGTCCGTTTGTTTGGGTTGAGCAATGAGCAGATTTTTTTCTGTGGCCACTTCAACACAGATTACGATATTCGGGTCTGCTTCAATAGTAAAAGTGGGAGGACCTTCTGTATCCAGATAAATTATCTCGCGGTCTGGGTAGATGACAACTTGATACACTTGAGAAATCAAAACAGCAAACAAAAAAAACAAAGCAATAACCAGATAAAATGCCTTTAAAAAGTTTTTTCTCATTCCTTCCTCCTTCCTGTTTTTTTTTATTAATAATGCAATTTCTGACATGAGACTCTCTTAAGACGAAGACTTCATATTACTCAATTATTAAAGTTCGATTAATTTTTAAATCTATTTATTTTCTTTCTTTAAGAGAAGTTTTTAATTTTTTTAAACCTTCTACTATTTTTTGAGCCTCCTCTTTTTCAAAACTGGCAACATATTCATTGTCCTTGTAATATTCAAAATACTCTATGGTTATCTGGAGATAGCACAAACCAATGTTGTAGATATAATCAGGGTGAGAATAGAGCTGATCGGCTTTATCAAATTCATCGATTGCCTCATCGATTTTTCCTTCTTTGTATAATTTTACTCCTTTCCAATAATGATCCCAGGCATCAGCATCATCTTTATTCGAAAACACCTCAATATGAGGAGCTTCTTTCCAATTTTCATCTTTGAGGGAATATGCTTTGATAGAGTAAAAATCCTGATCACTCTCAACCACAAGAGCTCGATAATAAAGCTTGCGATTCGTAACAGTCAAACCTAATAAAGGGCCATCTGGGAGTTTATATGTGGCTTTTCCCGTGTCATCCGCTTTAATCTCTTTCATCTCCACGTCATCTCTTCCCCAGTAGCTAGAGAAAAAATTTGAATCATTCCTCGATTCTTCGTCTTGAAACAATTTTGGATTATTTGTGATCTGAATATCAATTGAACTGTTAGGTTCTGCCTTAATTTGGAAAACTGGTATTTCTTCCTCAACATAAATGTATCTTTTCTGGTCAGTCACAACTTCGATCTCACTATTTTGAGCGGATAAAAACAGGGGGGATAAGAATAAAATTAGAATAAAATAATAAAAACTTTTTTGATTTGTTTTCATTTTTCCTCCTACTTATCGTTTCAAGCTAGATTTTTAACATTGGAAAGGCTGCTCAACTCCCATTTATCTTCTATTTTCTAGCCTCTTCCGGAGCTGCGCGCAACAATTGAATGAGCTTCTGGACAATTCTGCGATTTTCTTCTTCTGTTTTTGGGTCTTCTGCATAATCCTCAAAATTTTCGATAGCCAGTTTGAGATGACAAACTGCGATGTTGTGGATATATGCCGGGTTAGGAGAATAGAACCATGCTGACTCATACTCTTTAATAGCTTTTTCATACTCTCCCTGGTTGAAGAATTCAACTCCTTTCAGAAATTGTTCATAAGAGAGATACGCTTCATGACTCTTATAGACTTCAACATATGGAGCATTTTTGCAGTCATCATCGCTTAAAGACCAGTGAGTGACATCTGACTCCCCTTCTTCATCCTCTGGACCGAGAACCAGAGCGCGATAATAGATCTCATGCCGCTGTTTTTCCCCCTGGATGAGAGTTTTCAGGCTTTCGAGGGGGAGTTTCCATTTTTTTTCCAGCTTTTCATCGGATACAATTTCCGAGGTTTTTCCCACGATAAGAAAATCCGAAATGAAATTTTCATCAGTCTGCTTATCCACATCCACAAATAAAGCATTATCGTTAGTGATTTCTATGTTGATAACGGTATCGGGTTTGGTTTTTATGATGAAAACCAGAGTTTGTTCTTCTTCATAGAATAAAATTCTTTTTTTCTCAGGACTTATGAGGTCCTGAACAACCTCTTGAGCAACGAGGCTGAGAGAAATGGATAAAATGACAATGATATAAAAGTAAAATTTGAGAAATCCCCTTCTCATTAATCCCTCCTTCGTCCTAATTCTTAAAATTAAAAGACATGAATCAGAGCTGGATTAATATATTTCGATAATGGAGCTTCTACTGATTGATGGCCTCTTTGATGATGTCTCCTATGTTATTCACAAGAATGATTTGCCGCTTATCCTTAAATCGCCGGTTAAAGTCAATGAAATAGGAACCCGTTTTTTTTTCTTTTTTGAGTGTGTAGATAAGGTTCTGCTGACCAACCTCTAATTCAGCTCCTAGAGCCGTTTGTTCATTTATTTTTAATTCCTGAACATCGAACATTTGATGAATCAAGTGCTCATAAGCGATATTCCACACTTTGTCTAAATTGCCATAATCTCCGGTCACTTCCAGCTTGATGGCTTCTGACTCTTTGAGCCTGTGCAAGCTCTCATTAATTTCCACTGAAGTCAAAGTGGTTTTCTCGCTGATATTCCTCTCTAAATAGATCTCTTCCCAGTCCACAGAAAGCCTGGCATTGATCTTTTGTGTGATTCCTTCATATTCCATGATGAACACGACCACTATATCCGATTCAATAGGCTCCTTTAACCTCTTTGTCACGACAATTTCCTGGTTTGGGAACAGAGGAGCTTTACCCGTAGCCCAGAGCTCTGATTTTCCTTTTTTCCTACTGAACACAAAAAATTTCCCACTCCGGAAGGAAACGGGGCCCTTGAGAGTGAGCTCTGGATTCTCTTCAGCAAGATCTTTCCTTATCCTATTGAGTTTTTCCGAAGATAAACCGTACGTGAGGAAAAAGCTCAGGACGCTTTCCTGGCCTTTTAATTGGTAATAGCTGATTTTTGGCTTGCCATCCACTCCCGAAGCCACACGGATCTCAGTAGAGAGATAGAATAAGCTATTAGGATTATTGTGGTCTTTAAAAAGGAGAATTTTACCTTTTTGTAAAGGTGCTTCGTCTAAGAGTATTTCACCTGAAATACCGGATAGACAAAAAAGT
>Ga0180437_10003373_pt1 | contig 23866 bp, 22 predicted proteins | sample SS_ome_4_FD_132410 | JGI IMG/M metagenome (GOLD analysis project Ga0180437, IMG submission 132410) | Hypersaline lake sediment archaeal communities from the Salton Sea, California, USA - SS_3_D_1 metaG | ecosystem: Environmental > Aquatic > Non-marine Saline and Alkaline > Hypersaline >... | reverse complement strand
TTCCGCCAACGCTGCTTTTGCTGCACGGAACGCTCGCCGACTGGCTTCGGCCTGCTCAGAGGGCAGCGCCTCTGCTTCAACTAATCTTATGTCCGATTCGTATCTTCTGCTCCAGTAATCCATGTCCGCCTGGAGCCGCTCAACGATTGCGTTAAGGTCAAGCACATTGAGTTCAGCCACCATGTCACCCTGGTTAACGCTGGCTCCCTCCGCTTTCGGTAGAGTCAGCAAAGTTCCTTGTACACGCGCAATCACATTCACCTCACTGTTGGCGTGTACGGTACCCATATAGGAGAGTCGGCTCTCAATATCTGTGATAACAGGATTTACGACGCGCACGGCAACAGGTCGAGTGGTGGGCTGATCTTTATGGTTACGGCTACAGTTGGCAAAAGTAAATAAAATTATCACAAAAACAATTAATATGGAGTGAAATTTTGTTTTCATAGCGTACTCCTTACAATTGATTCAGCAAGATGGGGCGTCAAAGAGCCTGCGCTGGCATGGTAAAATAAAACGGCCAAACGTCCTGCATAGGCTGCGCTGCGTTCATCAAATTGCAGTTTCATAAGTTCGGTTTCCTGCATGAGCAACTCACTGAGAGAGATGCGTCCAGCTTCAAATATTTGCCTTTGTGCTTTTACAGACAGCGACTTGGATTCCGCAGCGTCGGCTAGATGGGCCTGACGAAGGTTTGAAAGTTGCCACTGCTCTAGAGCTATCTTGAGCGATGCATTTTGCGCCTGTTGTGCCGATTGCAACGCTTCTTCAGCTGCTTTCACAGAAGCTTTTGCAGCCCTAACATTGGCCATTCTACGCCCACCATCAAAAATGGGTAGAGTTATACTGACGCCAACCGCCCATTCTCCAAACATATCCAGGTTCCCACCGGAGTGCAGGAAATAGTTGGCGAACCCATTGATTTCGGGCCAGAAGCTTCTGGATGCCTGGGAGTGTTGTGCTTCAGCCTGATCTAACCGGGCTCGCGACTTTCTCACATGCGGGCTGGCAACCTTAAGGGGAATATTGAATGTATCCTGAAGAATATCATCGTCTTTCAAATCTTTTTTCTCGAATATCAGTGGCTGAATTGGAGAATTTGTCCCCAGGAGCTGCCCCAGCCGAATGGCGAGTTGGTGAGACAAGGACTCAATCTCTAGCCTGTCGGCACGTGTTGCCTCAAGGGAAGAGGCCACCAAAGAACGATCAGCCGGCGAAATCCTTCCCTCCTGGAGCAGAATACTTAGCTCGTGGTACCGTTGTTGAAGTACATTTAAACGGGCATTGATGAGAGCTTCTTTATCCTGCAGTTCCTGGGATTGAATATAAATTTGGACGATGCGTTCGATGAGTTGCATTTCAGTTAGGTCTTCCAGGGCTGCAGATTCGTTCGCAGATGCTCTAGCTGCGCGGATCGCCGCCACGGTCCTGCCGCCGTTGAACAGAGGCAACTTCACCTGAGAAGCAGCATAAAATATATCATTGTCCAATGGCGGGAACACTCCTATTTCATGGATGGGAATAATGATGTTGGGCTCTTCATGACGTGTGTATCCCGAAGATAGAACAAGCTGCGGAAAATGATCGCTTTTGGATGTTCTGACTTTAGCCTCTGTCGCTTCGTGCTGTGCTCGAACCGAGAGAATGCTGGGATTCTGATTTAACGCAATTTCTAGCGCTTCATTTATCGTCATGGCCTTGACATCTTCGTTGGCTAAAAGGAAAGAATTCAAAGAACAAATCAACAAAATTCCGCTAAGCAAAATGACCATCTTATTATCCCAAAATCTCATTTCCTTAACTCCTTGTGTATTTCTTTTTTTTTTTCACCGCTTAAATTCGAATTAAGAGATCTAAAAATCCATAATTTGGCATCAACTTAACCAACCATAAATAAACTAATGCAGCATATCAGAAATAACTCGCCACAATGCTGGCGCTTTAGCCCGCACGGGAAATCCGAATCCACTCAGGGACCAGAGCAATGCCGTGGCTTGCAGCAGTCCCAGAAAAGCTGTCGCGCTAGCTTCAATATCGATATTCTTTTTAACCCGTTTTGCTTTCTTCGCTTGCAGAAGAAAGCCTCGAATCAGATCCATATAGTTATTGACAATTTTCAAGACAGAATTCCGTAGGATTGGATTATTCTGATGAACCTCATCGGAAAATATCACTCTTGGAATTCCTCTATTTTTTTCAAGATAGGTTAGGTGGACATGCAATACGGCGTTCAATTTTTCAACCGGATTGTCAATGTCCCGTACTGCGAGATTGATCTTCGTGACCAGCTTATCGCCTACAGTTTCAATCATGGCCTTCATAAGCGTTTGCTTATTTTGGAAATGACGGTAAAGAGCTGCATCAGAAATCCCTATTCTGCTCGCAATTTTCTTCATTGTCAGTTTCTTTACTCCCTCTTCAGAAATGATTTCCAAAGCAGAATTTAAAATTTGTTCTTTGCGGGTTTTTATTTGATTGGACATTTTTTTACTCTTGAATGTTAGTTAGCACTAACTAACATAATAATTTCAGAAAAAAAAGTCAAGGCCTTTTTAAAATCCATCTTCCTTATAGGACAAATAAATTCATCGGGAGACAGCTCAGTAAGACTTCTTTAATCGTCTGATCAGGGAGTCGTTGATGCGGTCAAACGGGCTTTGTTCGACAGCGATATCAACCTTTCTTAGAATTTCAGCCAGGAACGTCATGATGTCTGGTATTTTCATTCTGAGTTTATCTTCGAGGATTGCCTGGGAGCATCCTTTGAACCCGTGACCAATCACGGTTTTATTCCTGTAGTCCATAGCCTCATCCAAGCGATTGAGCGCGGTGTAAATCTCTTTGCCCAATACGTCTGTCTTTGCATAAAAATCCAGGATTCGGCGAAGCACACGGAAGTTTGTCTCCTCGTATCTCAGGTCCGTGTCATTCTCTTTATGCGATTTCAGGTATGCCATCAGATCAGGATTCTGGATAAGAAAATCACGATGGCTGGCTAAATCGTGTTCTCTTTCACCTGACTGCAGAGGATATTTTTTCATAAGCTTCAAGCTGTATTGCAAAAAGTTTTCCCGGAAAGAGTAAAGACGCCCCAGAACATCCACATATTCTCCTGTCTTGAGCTGTACCTCGATATTATGGTAGAGCTCTAAAAGTGTTTGTTGAACGGAACGCGGAACCTGGAATAAGGGCCCGATAAGATTTTTGTCCTGTTGGGACAAGTTATTTCTGAACAAAAAATCAGCCAGGTCGTAGTCCATGTTTTTCCAGGAGGAAAGGAATCGAAAGACCTGATAATGTTCTTCGTCTCCTTCGAACAGATGCATGCAGGCTGAATACTGGTAGTTTTGAATAAGGCTCTATGTACTCTGAAGTTTTTTGGCACGCAGGATATATTCGACAAATGCATAATCCTTAGTGGCTACTGCCTTATCAGAGACGCGGATGATTTTGACTTTATCATGGAAATTCAATATTAGCCGTGCTGCTAGGAGGAAGTTCAAGACAGGCAGGGTTCCCTCAAGCTTTAGGAAGATATGTTCTGATTGATGTATGGCCTGTTCCAATTTTCTTATCTTTTTTACAATTGGAGGAATCTCCAGATCATCTAAGAGGATCATCTCTATTTTTGTCGAGCTGATCTTCCATTTGGTCTCAAGCAAGTTTTTGATAATGTAGGCAAACCAGATGGTGTCCTTGTCCTTGGATTTGAATCCTTCTTTTTTTTGATGAGTAGCGATGAGGTATATCTTATTCAAATCCTTCAGCTTACCTGTAGGTTTGATTTGATATTTGATGATTTTCTTGAGCTCTGTGAGGGCCGGACCTATAAGGGGGAGGCTCACGTCTTCCTTATGCCTCTCCCAATCTTCCCAAATTTTCTTGCCTTGAAGATAAGGAGAGACAGCATTTTTTCCCTCCAGGCAGACATCATGCTTTCCAACTCCTATTATCAAACAGCACTTCATTGGTTTTTTCTAGATCGGCGTAAACGAGAAACTTGTGATCTCGAGAATATCGAAAAAGTTGCTTCAAAATATAGCACAGATAAAAATGACAGTCAAAGCTCTTTAAAATTTGCACTCAAGTGGAGAAATGGATACAGTAACCATTTTGCTTTTTTGTCTTTTAATATTTTTTTGAATGTAGATAGTCTCTTTATTCATCAATACAGAAAAGGCATAAAACCGGCGACAAGCAAAACAACGTCATTTATTATCAACGCTCGATATGCAGTAGATTTTTCCAGAGAGATCGGTAAGTTACTTTTTCCCCATTTTAATCTCTAATAGTTGAACAAGTAATCAAAATCCATGCTCCTAAAACGGTGACCAAAATTCATCAAGAATTGATAAAAATTGATAGAGCTTTCGAAAAGCCATTAAATCCCAAAAGCCTGATTCTCTTCAGATTGTCAGGGTAATCTCCTGTTTTTTCCGCTTTTTCTCCTCTTTGTTCCTTTTAACACCAATAAGTTGGAAGTTAGAATTCTCAAATTGGATCTTATGCCGGGGACCATCCGGGGACCAAAACATGCAAAAATACACCAATTTTGTTTGTTTTGGCCAATTTTGGCCTGGTTTGTCCTGGTTATGGTAATTGATTCAATACAAAGGGTTTAACAAAAAAAGGAGTGCCGAGGGCCGGACTCGAACCGGCACGGTGGAACACCACCGAGGGATTTTAAGTCCCTTGCGTCTACCAATTCCGCCACCCCGGCACGTTTAGAATCATTGACTTAGCATTATTATCAGACGCAACTTCTATCCGGCCGTGCCACCTTTCCGCTCATCAGGGGAGAGATTATATCATAACCTTATGATCCGGACAATTGCACCAAAGTCTTGATGATGCAATATGCCTTCTTGACAGCTGTATATTATTTGGTTATTATGCCAAATATGAAAATGGATGCCAGAAAAAGAGCCCGCTGTGAAACGCGAGCAGCTATTCTAAAAGCCCTCGCTCATCCGACGCGATTATTCATGCTCGAAGAGCTTTCGAACCAATCTTATTGTGTCTCTGAGCTTACGGAAATGGTCGGTCTGGATGTCTCTACTGTCTCAAAGCACCTTTCGATCCTGAAGACTGCTGGATTGGTCAATGTCGAAAAAAAAGGCAAGGAGGTGTTTTACAGCCTCCGTATGCGCTGTGCTTTGAATTTCCTTGATTGTGTGGAAGCAGTGCTTAGAGAGCAAGCGCAAGACCGAATCGATGCAATATAATATTTTTTTTACTTAATTTGGTCAATTGGCAAACTTTGCACATTATGATTTCATGAGATGAAACTATGAGTAGGACAGACTGGAAAAGCGAATGGAAGCCTCTCCTGATCATTGTTCTGGTATTCATAGGCACTTATTATCTTCCCTTAGGCATCCCCCGATTCGATAACGCCATAATGGAGTCTCTTCACCTTGCGAAATGGTACGCTCAAGAACACGTTCTGACTTGCCTCATTCCAGCCTTTTTTATTGCAGGAGCCATAGCGGTCTTCGTGAGTCAGGCATCCGTAATGAAATACTTCGGAGCAAAGGCAAAAAAAGTCCTGGCCTACGGTGTCGCATCCGTATCAGGCTCCATACTTGCCGTTTGTTCCTGTACGGTCCTTCCCCTTTTCGCAGGTATATACAGGATGGGAGCAGGATTGGGGCCTGCCACAGCCTTCTTGTATTCCGGGCCTGCCATAAATGTCCTGGCCATAATTTTAACGGCCAGAGTCCTTGGTCTTGAACTTGGGATCGCCCGCGCTTTGGGAGCCATTGTTTTTAGTATCGTCATCGGGCTTCTCATGCATTTCATATTCCACAGAGAGGAACTGGAAAAAGCCAATGCTCAAATGGCTATGCCTGAGCCCGAGGTTTCAAGGCCTCTATGGCAGAATGCCCTTTATTTTGCATCCATGATCGGAATCTTGGTCTTTGCGAACTGGGGGAAACCGGAAGATCCTTCAGGGTTTTGGAATCTCATCTTCTCATTAAAATGGATCATCACCGGTGGCTTCGCTTTAGCCCTGGCTGTTATTCTGGTAGCTTGGTTCGACGTTGAGCAGTGGAAAGTGGCTGCAGCTTTTGTCTCCTCAATTATCTTAGTTTTTGTATTTCCCCATGAGCCAGTCATTGCCTTTGCTGCGGGTGTCATCGGGCTTTCCATTTTAACCAGTACGGACAAGGGAGAGGTTGGGGATTGGTTCGGTTCCACATGGGGATTTACCAAGCAGATACTGCCGCTTCTCTTTTTCGGAGTGCTCATAGCCGGCGTTTTGCTCGGACGACCCGGCCACGAAGGACTCATCCCATCCGAATGGGTGAGCTCTGCGGTGGGAGGGAATTCCATTTTGGCAAACCTTTTTGCGTCTGTGGCAGGTGCATTCATGTATTTCGCCACTCTGACAGAGGTTCCTATACTCCAGGGACTTATCGGAAACGGTATGGGACAGGGACCGGCATTGGCCCTGCTCCTGGCCGGGCCTGCATTGAGCCTGCCCAACATGCTGGTCATTCGCAGCGTAATGGGAACAAAAAAAACAATCGTGTTTGTCTCACTTGTCATTTTGCTTTCAACCGTAAGCGGCTTGATCTACGGAGCTTTCTATTGATTCAAGGAGGATAAAAAATGGTGAAAATCCAGATACTTGGAACAGGCTGCCCAAAATGTAAAAAGCTAACCGAAAACGCTGAAAAGGCTGCCCGCGAACTGGGAGGCGATTATGAAATAATCAAGGTGGCAGATATCAACGAAATCATGAAGTTCGGAGTCATGATGACACCAAGTCTTGCGGTCAATGACGAGGTTAAGAGCGTAGGCAAGGTCTTGAGTCCCGAAGAAATAAAGAAAATTCTATCTTGAAATACCAACATAAAATAAATGGAGGGAACAATTATGGGAAATAAAAATGAAAATGTCTGTTATGCGGCGCCGACCTTGATCTTTGCGTGTTCAGGAGCCGCTGATGTGGGCGCTGTTTCGGACAGGGCGGCCAGAAAACTAACGGCGGATGGAGCGGGCAAGATGTACTGCCTGGCAGGAATTGGAGGCCGGGTGCCGGGAATCATCAAAACCACACAGGAAGCCGAAAAGATTCTGGCAATCGACGGCTGCCCTCTAGACTGCACAAAGCTCAGTCTGGAAGAAGCCGGCATTACAGAATTCGATCACCTGAAAGTCACTGACTTAGGCTTAAAAAAAGGCGCTTCTCCTGCTACTGACGAAAATATTGCCACTGTCGTCCACGCTGCACTTGCAAAACTTAAAGTTTGAAGTCTTACATCCTATTATTCGGAGGAGAGATATGAAGAAACTAAATATCGCTCTGCTAATACTTGTTTCTTATAGTCTATTCTGCTCTCAAAATAGCGGAGAAAAGGCCACTGAGCCATATGGCCAACAAAACGCTAAAAATGAGGAAAATCTTATTATCACGGATGAGCAGCTGGACTTCTCGAAGCACAAGGTGACCTTTATCGAGCTTGGAGCAGACAGATGCATCCCGTGCAAAGCCATGCAGCCTGTCATGCGTGAAATCGCCCAGGGGTATAAAGGCACGATCCAGGTCGTTTTTTACGATGTTTGGAAAACTCCAAAATATGCGAAGGATTACGGCATTCAATTGATCCCGACGCAGGTCTTCATCGATAAAAACGGCGAAGAGGTATTCCGGCATGTTGGTTTCTATGCAAAAGATGAAATCATCAAAATGTTAAAGGAAAAAGGCATTCTCTAGAAAAGATGGTTAAACTGTTTTCTGCTCTCTCTCAAGCTATTGAGGGGGCTCCTTTAATCGCCATCGGAGCATCATTCATCTGGGGGATCATCAGCATTCTACTGAGTCCCTGTCATCTCACAAGCATACCCTTAATAATCGGTTATCTCAGCAATCAAAAGGAATTATCCACAAAAAAAGCCTTTCACCTGTCTATTGTTTTCTCTGTTGGAATTCTTGTATCTATCACGGTCATAGGAGGAATAACAGCCGCAGCAGGACGGATTCTGGGAGATGTTGGCAAACTCGGCAACTATGTCGTTGCATTAGTTTTTCTTATATTTGGATTGAACTTGCTTGGAATCATTCCTCTCAGCTTTGCCGGTTTAAACACATTCAAGTCTCGGAGAAAAGGCTATTTCTCTGTTCTAACTCTCGGTTTGGTTTTCGGATTGGCCCTCGGACCCTGCACATTTGCATTCATGGCTCCCATGCTGGGCATTGTATTTAGCCTGACAGCAACGAATCTCCCCTATGGTGTGGTTTTGCTATCCTCTTTTGCGATAGGCCACTGTGCCGTGATCATCACTGCGGGGACGAGCACGAGATTGGTTCAGCAAATCACAAAATGGGATGAACAGTCCAAAGGAATTACGATCATCAGGAAGGCATGTGGAATCCTGGTCCTTCTGGGCGGATTTTATCTGTTATGTTCCACGTTCTAGCTAAAGATATAAAAATGACATTCACAACAAATTACGGGAGGAGGCGGAATGGAAGATAAAGCCTGTATCACCAAAGAGCCCAAAGGCTTGAGTGCATTTGAACGGTTTTTGAGCGTCTGGGTCATTCTTTGTATTCTGGCGGGGATTTTGCTGGGCAAAATCGCCCCGAAAGTGGCGACATTTCTGGATGGTTTGGCCATTTATGTCAATGATGCGCCGGTGGTTTCAATACCCATTGCGGTCTGCCTCTTCTTCATGATGTATCCCATTATGGTCAAGATCGACTTTGCCGAAGTGCTAAAGGCCGGGAAAAACGTCAAACCAGTCGGCCTGACTTTGTTTGTCAATTGGGCCATAAAGCCTTTTACTATGTATGCCATTGCGATGGTATTTCTCGGTGTACTGTTTAGGACTTTTATAGGCGCTGAAGCTCTTGACTATATAAAGATACCCTTAGGACTCGATCTTCCTTTAGGCGCAGAGCACGGGGCAGGCACTGTGGTGCTTGTCGAGGGAGTCAAGATGCTGGCCGTCCCCTTGTGGCGCAGCTATCTTGCGGGATGTATCCTGCTCGGAATCGCTCCCTGTACGGCCATGGTTCTGGTCTGGGGCTATCTGGCAAAAGGGAACGATGGACACACCCTGATCATGGTGGCCATCAACTCCTTGACCATGCTCTTTTTATACGGCCCCCTCGGCGGATTCCTGTTGGGCGTAGGGCGTCTCCCCGTTCCGTGGGAGGCTCTTCTGCTCTCAATCGGGATATACGTGGCCCTACCGCTTGTGGCAGGATTTATTTCACGGAAATTGATAATCGCCAAAAAGGGTCTTGAGTGGTTCAATACAAAGTTCCTGCATATTCTTACACCCGTCACCATAACCGCTTTGCTGGTGACTCTTGTCCTCCTATTTTCTTTTAAGGGTGAAGTGATACTCTCGAATCCTTTGACCATACTATGGATCGCCATTCCGCTTTTTATCCAGACAAACCTGATATTCTGGCTCGCATACGGATTGGCAAGAGTATTGAAGCTCTCTTATCAGGACGCGGCGCCATCGGCAATGATCGGCGCCTCCAATCACTTTGAAGTGGCCATCGCTACAGCCGTCATGCTTTTTGGACTCTCCTCAGGAGCGGCCCTGGCGACAGTTGTCGGCGTCCTTATCGAAGTCCCGGTCATGTTAATGCTTGTAAGGATCTGCCTAAGAACACAGGGATGGTTTAAACAAGCTAAATCGATTGAACAAAATAAAAAAAATGGAGGGAAATTATGTCTAGGTCAGTGAGTCGGCGAAAATTTATCCGAAAAGCCGGTGTGGCAGCGGTAGCTGGGATTGCTTCAAGCCCCGTGTTTGCAGGGGGTGGAAAAATTATGATCGTTGGAGTTTCCTGCAGCCCGCGTCAAGGGAAAACCACGGCCACGGCGGTTAAAGCAGCACTCGATGCAGCAAAAGGCGTTAATTCACAGATTGAGGCTGTATTATTTGACCTTGGGGGCATGAGTATTTCTGGCCTATTTCCAGCAGGCGGTGGGGCCAGCCCCAAAGATGATTTCGAGAAAATCCTTCCCACTCTACGGTCTCCGAATATAGGGGGTATTATTATCGGTTCTCCAGTCTACTTTCGCATCATGAGTTCTTTATGCAATGCTTTCATTGAGCGTCTTTCTGCGCTAAGAAGCCCGAATCTTATTCTGGCTGACAAGCCGATCGGTGTACTCTCCGTGGGAGCCTATCGAAACGGGGGGCAGGAGCTCGTCATCCAACAGATCCAAACCGCCATGTTGTGTCACGAGGTCATGATCGTCGGCGGAAAGCCCGGCGCCCATCAGGGGGCCACCCTCTGGAACGCCTACCAAGATGACATCACCAAAGACGAATTCGGGATGGAAAGCGCCAGGAAGCTGGGAATCCGTGTTGCAGAGGCCGCCCTTAGGCTATCTAATTGATCCCATTAAACAACCCAATGAAAGAAACAAGGAATAAAGTTCTGTTTGTCTGCACTCACAATTCGGCCCGCTCTCAAATGGCGGAGGGACTGCTTAATTCACTTTTCGGGAATAAATATCAAGCCTTCAGTGCAGGAACCGAGCCTTCCGTTGTGAATCCTTACGCCATACAAGTCATGTCCGAGATCGGCATCGACAGCTCAAAACACCGGTCAAAGAGCGTTAATGAGTTCGTGGAACAAAAATTTGATTATGTGATAACCGTCTGCGACAACGCTCATGAGACATGTCCGTTCTTTCCAGGAGGTATGAAGCGCTTGCATCAAAGCTTTGAAGATCCAGCTTCTTTTAAAGGCAGTGAAGCAGATACGCTGTCAGAGTTCAGACGAATCAGAGATGAGATTAAGGAGTGGATAGAAAAATATTGCAGAACTGAAAGGTAAATCTCCACTGAATGTCTCTTGAATCACAATACAACTTTTCTATGACTTCTTGACCCCCGGTAAGTTCAATAATTTCCTAATGCTTTTAATGCCCGCGTCATCCCAGGACACCCTCTCACCCAATTAATAAAAATCAAGATATGCCACCGTGTTCCGTTTGCGTCTACTTTCTGCAATGGACAATATGAACAATACCTTTTAGTCAGGCGACACCATCGGAAATCGGGGTGAAATTATATCTCAAGCTCCTGGAGCGAACAAGCTGAGTCTCCCTGGGGATGCCTGATCTTTAACCTTACACTTGCTAGATAAATGAAACCTCGTCTGCCGGCCAGGAATCAAATTTGACTTTACCCGGCAATCATATTAGTGTAGATTTGCCCCTTAAAAAAGGAAAGGCGCCCCATATGGAAACTCGAGCTCATGAGAATGTAAGGATTCTGCCTAAAAAACTGATTGCCTGGGTCCTGAACACTCTGGACCGCTGGGCGGCCCTCCTGGTGCGCTGGCATTTCACACCCAACTTCGTCACTGTGCTCGCCCTTCTGACCGGTGTTGTGGCCGGAGTGCTGTTCGCTTTAGGGAAACCGCTGGGAGCGGCTTTGTTGATTCTCCTGTGCGGCATCTTCGACATACTCGACGGCAAGGTGGCCAAACAGCGCAATCAGACGAGCCTGTTCGGCGCCATCTTTGACTCGACACTCGACCGGTACTCCGAGTTCTTCCTCTACCTGGGGCTGGCCGTCTACTTCCGCCATCACTGGGCGCTCTGGATTACATTTTTTACCTTTCTGGGCTCCACGATGGTCAGCTATACGCGCGCCCGCGCCGAGGGATTGGATATCGAGTGTAAGGTGGGGATCATGCAGCGGGCGGAGCGCATGGTGCTCATGGCCCTCGGGGGGCTGGTCGGCTATGCCTTCGATATCTTCGATCCGGTGATGATCGGGATTCTGATCCTGATCGCACTGGTCTCGAACTACACCGCCTGGCAGCGGACATTCCATGTACAGAAGGTGGAGCGGGAGAGGAATAGCAAGGATCTGTAGTAAAAAAAGGGGGGAAAGGAAATGGGGACTGTCCCCATTTTCTTCTCTTTTTTTATGCTACTGGGACGGACTTGGGTAGGTTGCGGGGATGATCCACATCCGCGCCGCGGGGGGTGGGGAAATAATAGGCGAAAAGCTGCAGGGGAACGGCGGTAAGGAAGGGGGAAAACAGCGGATAAACCGCGGGGATGCCGATCACCTCATCCACCTTGTCGCGGATCTCCTCATCATCTTCATTGGCCACGACCATCACATAACCCATGCGGGCCTTGATCTCGGAGATGTTGCTGAGGATCTTCTCATAGACCCGGTCTCTGGGGATGATGGCCATGGTGGGCATCTTGTCGTCGATCAGGGCGATGGGGCCGTGCTTCATCTCGCCTCCGGGATATCCCTCGGCATGGATGTATGAGATCTCCTTGAGCTTCAAGGCTCCTTCCAGGGCGATGGGATAATTGGCCCATCGGCCCAGATATAGGAAATGGGAGGCATACTTGAACTTGAGGGAAAGCCTCTCCACGGCCTCCGCTTGATGGAGGATCTTTTCGATCTGATAGGGGATCCGCTGGAGTTCCTGAATGATCTCCCGGTTGGCCTCTTCATCCAGTTTGCCGTGGATCTGTGCCAGGTAGAGCGCCAGCAGGGCCAAAGCCGCCATCTGCGCCGAGAATGTTTTGGTCGCGGCCACCCCGATCTCCGGTCCGGCATGGGTCATGAGGACCCCATCCGCTTCCCGTGCTATGGAAGAACCGGCCACGTTGCAGATGGCCAGCGTCAGGGGCCCCTCGGCCTTAAGCGCCCGCAACGCCGCCAGGGTGTCGGCGGTTTCACCGGATTGCGATACGGTGATGACCAAGGATTTCTTGTCCAGGATAAAATCCCGGTAGCGGTACTCTGACGCATATTCCACATCCACCGGGATCCCGGCCAGCGCCTCGATGAAATACTTGCCCGTAAGCCCCGCGTTGAAGGACGTTCCGCAGGCGATCAACACCACCCGCCGGATCTCTTTCATGCGCTCGTCCGTGAATCCGATCTCTTCCAGGTGGACGCGGCCGGTATCCAGCGAAAGCCTCCCCTGCAAAGTGTCGCGGATCACTTGGGGCTGCTCGAATATCTCCTTGAGCATGAAGTGCTTAAAGCCCCCCTTCTCGATCATGACGGGATTCCAGTTCAGGCGGTCGACTCTTTTTTCGATGGGACGACCTTCGAAATCGAGGAATCGCACGCCGGAGCCGTCCACGACGGCCAGTTCTCCATCCTCGAGAAAGACGATGTTCTGGGTATAGCTCAATAGAGGATTGATATCGGAGGAGACGAAGTACTCGTCCTCGCCCAGTCCAACCACTGCCGGTGGACCCATCTTGGCCAGCACGATCTTGCCGACATCCCGGCTCGAGATAGCGGCCACGGCAAAGGCACCCTCCAAATGCCGGGCGGCCCGCAGGACCGCCTCCTCCAGAGAATCCCGGTAGTATTTCTCCACCAGGTGGGCGATCACTTCGGTATCGGTCTCCGTGACGAATTCATGTCCTTCTTCACGCAGTTCTTCCTTGATGGACAGATAATTCTCGATGATGCCGTTGTGCACCACCACGAAGTCGCCGGTGCAGTCCTGATGCGGGTGGGCGTTCTCTTCGGATGGACGGCCGTGGGTGGCCCAGCGCGTGTGGCCGACACCGAAACTCCCGGTCAGCTCTTCCCGCCTCAGGCTCGATTCCAGGGCGCTGATCTTGCCTTCGACCCGGCGGCGCCGGATGCGATCCCCGTCGATGATGGCGATGCCGGCGGAATCATAGCCCCGGTACTCCAAGCGTTTGAGCCCTTCCAGCAAGACGGGAACCACGTTCTTCTTCCCGATATAACCGATGATGCCGCACATTACTTTTTCCTTTTGCGCTTCCGCTTCCAGCCCTTCTTTTCCATCTGACGGCTGCGGGCCACCGCCAGCGAATTGGGGGATACGTCTTTGGTGATGGTGGAGCCCGCCCCCACATAGGCGTTTTTGCCCACTTTGACCGGGGCGATCAGCTGGGTTCCTGAACCTATGAAAGCGCCCCCATCGATCCGGGTCTTGTGTTTCATCACACCGTCGTAATTGCAGGTTATGGTCCCGGCCCCGATGTTGACCTTGGCGCCGACGACAGCATCGCCGACATAGGATAGGTGCATGGCCTTGGAACCCGGTCCGAAATCCGTGTTCTTCATCTCCACAAAATTGCCCACCCGGGCATCACGGCGAAGGCGGGTCCCGGGACGCAGGCGGGCGTAAGGGCCGACTCGGGCCTCGTCGGCGACCTTGGCCTCCTCCAAGAGGCTGTGGCTTAGGATTGTGACCCGGTTCCCGACCTGCGAGTTCGTGACATGCACACCGGGATAGAGCACACACTCCCTTCCGATGCGGGTCGTCCCTTCCAGCACGACCGAGGGATAGATCACGGAATCGGCCCCGACCTTGACATCAAAATCCACCCAGGAGGAGGAAGGATCGTAAAAGGTGACCCCTTGTTCCGTCAAAAGCTTGATCTTGCGCTCCCGGAGCTTGTGGATGGCGCGGGCCAAATCGAGGCGGTCATTGACACCCACGATCTCATCATCACTCCGGGTAGGGCAGGCCGCAACCCTGCGGCCGGATGCCGACAGGATCTCGATGACATCGGTCAGATAGTACTCCCCTTTGACGTTCCGGTTGGAGATCTTAGGAAGCGCCCAGAGCAGGTCCTTGATTTTGAAGAGGTAGATCCCGACATTGGCCTCTTTGATCCGGCGCTGATCGGGGGTGGCGTCCTTTTCCTCGACGATGCGGATGCGCTGATCGTCGAGATAGATCACCCGGCCGAATCCAAAAGGGTTCGACATCACGGCCGACATGAAAGTCAAGGCATTTCCCTGGCTGCGGTGCTGCTTGAGAAGGGGCCGGAGGGTCTCGGGACGTATCAGGGGAAGGTCGCCGTTCATGACCAGGACATCCTGGTCCGGGTATGGTCTCAGAATCCGGCCTGCTGCCCTGACGGCGTGGGCCGTGCCCAGTTGGGATTTCTGCTCTACAAACGTGAGGTCGTTGGAGGCCAAGGCTTTCTCCATACGTTCCTTCTGATATCCGACCACCACAAAAATCCGGTCCGGGCCGAGGCGGGCGACCGTATCCAGGACGATCCGGATCATAGGCTTCCCCATCAGGGGATGGAGGACCTTTATAGTCCTGGACTTGAATCGGGTTCCCTTCCCCGCCGCTAAGATAAGAGCATGGAAACCTTGCTTCATGCCATTTTGGTGATCACGGCAAACCGCTTGTCCTGTTTGACCGGATCAAAATTCGACTCATTCTGGGCAAGGATGGCGAAATAGGAGTCCAGTTTCACGGCCTGCTTCAAGAATTCCAGGCAGTTGTCCTTGTCACCTTGCATGCAGTAGGCATCCGCCATCACATAGAGGAGCTTTGCTTTCGAGGGCTTCTTCTTCCGTGCCTTTTCCAGCGATTCGAGGGCCTCATCATATCTGCCCATATTCAAGAGATATACGCCGTTTTGATAAAAATCCTCGAACGTAGTCAATTTTATCTCTTCAGGCTTCAGGCGACTCTGGCAGATATCCCGATAGATTTTGGCTCGGTCGACCAGCTCCCGCTCCTTGCCGTGCTTTTCGACAAAAGCATTCAGGCTCTCTTCTGCTTTCGCATAATCGCTCTGGTGAAAGAGCTTCATAGCCTGGTTGTATGCGGCCAGTGCCTTTTCGAAATCGTTTCGTTTCGTCTTATTTTCTTTTTGAGCGGTCACCTGTTACTCCCGGTTTATGTCATTGTGTTTCGGTTTCCGCAATTTTAACCAAACAGCCGCGGTTTGACAAGTCCAATCTGGCTTGTGTCCAATCCGGCTTGACTTCTTTAGTGACCTTTAGCCGGAAGCAGCGGACCACAGATCGGGATTCTCGAGCAGAAAACGGACGGTGCGCAGATGCAGGTGATGGCCGGCCCTATCGACCTGGAAGTGCCCGCGAATCGGACGCCCCAGGATATAGAGGTCGCCGATAAGATCCAAAATCTTGTGCCGTACGAATTCATCCGGATATCGAAGGGGGCCGTTGAGCAGTTCTTTTTCATCCAAAACCAAGGCGTTATCCAGCGTGCCGCCTAAAGCCAGATTCCGTGCATGAAGGTCTTGAACGTCTTTCAGGAATCCGAAGGTCCGGGCCGGAGCGATCTGTTCGGTGAAGCTTTCGTGATCGACCGTAACGGTCAACTGCTGCACTCCGATGGCGGGATGATCGAATTCGATCCGGTATGAGACGACCCAAGAAGCGGAGGGCGAGACTTTTATGCTCGCCGCCTGATCTTCCAGCATAAAGGGCCGGCGGATCGACAAAGGACTCCTGGGCATTGAGAGCGCCTTCGTCTCCGTTCCTGCCAGCGCCTCGGCAAAAGGCTTGGCGCTGCCGTCCATGACCGGGACCTCCTCCCCATCCAGCTCGATGAGGACGCTGTCGACGGAAAAGGCGGCGAGGGCTGCCATCAAATGTTCGATGGTGAGGATGCGGCGTTCACCCTGAACAAGATTGCAGCTGTTGCGCGCCGCGGCATTCGCCGGTTCGAGCCGAAATTCGAGCCCGCCCAAGTCCTGTCTGCGGAAGACGATCTCGCCTCCCTGGAACGGCCGGAGGCGCATTTGGACGGATTTCCCCGAGTGGATGCCCACCCCACCAAAAATGATATCACGCGCGATGGTGTGCTTGAATTCCATCCCCTCCCAGTATAGCCAAAAAGAGGAAATGGGGACAGTCCCCTTTTTTAGAAATGGGGACTGTCCCCATTTCTCCAGCTTTATGCTAGAATGGAGCCTATGAAATCAAGGCTGAAAGACATCCTCTCCCAAGTTGAAAAGGGCGACATGTCGGCCGAAGAAGCGCTGCAGCAGCTCAAACACTATCCCTACGAAGACCTCGACTTCGCCAAGATAGACCACCACCGCGAACTTCGGCGTGGTTTTCCCGAGATCGTATTCGGAATGGGCAAAACCGAAGAACAGATCAGGAATATATCCCGCTCCATCATCGATGAGGGGAGCAATCTGCTCGTGACCCGGGTTAACCCGGAGGTATTCGCGAATCTTCACCAGGACATCCCCGAACTCGCATACAACGAACCCGGGCGCGCCATGTATTACAAGATCAAGTCACCTCCCCAGGGAAAGGGGAAGGTCGCCATCATGACGGCGGGAACGTCAGACATCCCGGTGGCGGAAGAGGCGGCGGTGACCTGTGATCTGCTGGGAAACGCGGTGGAGAAGATCTACGACGTAGGTGTGGCGGGAATCCATCGCCTGTTCGGAGAATTCCCGCGACTCAAGGACGCGCGGGTGATCATCGTTGCAGCCGGCATGGAAGGCGCCCTGCCCAGTGTCGTGGCGGGGATCACGGACATCCCCATCATAGCGGTCCCCACCAGTGTCGGCTACGGAGCCAATCTCAACGGAATCACCGCTCTGCTGGCTATGCTCAACTCATGCCCGGGAGGAGTGGCGGTGGTAAATATCGATAACGGCTTCGGAGCCGCTTATCTCGCCAGCCTCATCAACCATCTCTAGACCGCGGCGGCATCCCACCCGAGAGTCTATCATTTGAATATCCGGATGAAACATCAGACATTTCAACGCCCCCGGCGGCGGCTTGACAATTCAGGCGGCGACACCTATATTTTATGAGTTAAATTTCAGTGTCAACGTCTGCCTCATAATGGAAATCATAGATCAAATCAGGCACTCTTCCAATATCATCGAAATCGCCGCCCAATACACCCAATTGCAGAGGCGGGGGCGTCGGCACGTCGGCCTCTGCCCTTTCCACGCGGAAAAGACCCCCTCCTTTTATCTGGATGAAGACAAACAGCTCTACCACTGCTTCGGATGCGGAGCGGGAGGAGACATATTCACCTTGATCATGGAAAAGGAGAGCATGAGCTTCCCGGAGGCCATGCGTTTTCTGGCCGAGAAGTACAACATCAAAATCCCCGAAAGCAAGAGTTTCTCGCCTCAATATCAAAGTCTCAAAGAAAAGATCTACCAGGTCACCGAGGATGCCCTGGCCTTCTTCAGAAAGAACCTGCACAACACGGAGGAGGGCAAAAAGGCTCTTGACTATCTTCATCAGCGGAACCTCACCCCCGAGACCATAAAGAAATTGAGGCTCGGATATGCTCCGAATTCCTGGGATGCTCTCTTATCATATTTCCGGCGCCGAAAAATCCCCGCAGACCTGCTGGAAAAGGCCGGCTTGGTACTGCGCCGGCAAAATAAGGAAGGTCACTACGACCGATTCCGAGGCCGGATCATCTTCCCTATCTTCAATGACCGCACCGGGAAAGTGGTGGCATTCGGGGGCCGATCGCTGTTAGATGAAGATCCCAAATACCTCAACTCGCCCGACACCCCGATCTATTCCAAAGGCAATCTGCTCTACGGTCTCAACTTCTCCCGGGAGGCGATCCGGGAAAAGGACGCGGTGATCCTGGTGGAAGGCTATACCGATTTTCTTGCTCTTTTCCAAGCCGGTATCACCCACGCCGCAGCCTCTTTGGGAACCAGCCTCACCCCGCACCAGATCGACCTGCTCAGGCGCCGCTACACCTCGCGTATTGTCGCCTGTTATGACGGAGATCTCGCCGGGCGTAAGGCCTCTTATCGGGCGGTGTCGCTGGGTTTTGAACAGGGCGCTCAGGTCCGTGTCGCCCTGCTCCCCGAGGGCGAGGACCCCGACAGTGTGATCTCCCGGCACGGCCGGGAAGCTTTCATCCAGCTGATCCAGAAAAGCGTTACCGGCCTCAGGTTTCTGATCGACTTTCACACAGCGGGAAGGCGCCCCACCACACCTGAGGCGAAGGCCCGCGTCGCCCGGGAGGTCATGCGGGAAATCCGGAAAATTCCGGATACGATCGTAAGAAGTGAATATATCAAGAGCACCAGCGAGTCGCTCCAGATCGACGAACGAGAACTCCGTAAAACCGCGGGCGACAAGATGACGCCCAAGCCGCAACCGTCCCCCCCCGTCGCTTTTCTCCATGCCGAAAAGAGGCTGCTGCAGATCGTATTCGAAGATATGGAAATCGCGCAATATGTCTTCGAGGCCCTGGAGGAGGCGGATTACAAGAATATCGTCAGCTCACCGCTGTGGCCGCTGATCGCCGACTCCTTCCGCAGGCGCCGGATTCCGAGCATCCACGACCTTAAAAGCAATCTAGCGCCCAATCTCTTCAACGCGTTCATCGAGATACTGAACGAGCAGAGTGAGCAGAATCCTTCCCTGGACGAGGCCCATGACCTTGTGAATACCCTCAAGTCGCTCTCGCTGCGCCGCACGAGAAGCCGACTGAACCAGGAGATCTCCCACTATCAAAAGACCGGGGAGATGGATAAAATAAGCAAACTGCAGAAACAGATCCAAGAAATCACCCATAAATTGTGTGAATTACAGCACAGCATTTGATGAAAGACGAGGTATAAATTGTCCGCAGACAGCGATGTAAAAAAAGACGAAATCACCCAGCTGATCTCGAAAGGGCGGAAACAGGGATATCTTCTGTTTGACGAGGTCGACAAGACCTTCCAGGAAGAGATGGATACCGGAGAGGACTTCAATGATTTTCTCAGCTCCATGGATGACTACGGGATCAAAATCCTGGATCGTCGACGCGATTCCCAGCCCAGGAGAAGAAAGAGCGATATCGTATCCTTGGAGGGATTGGAACGTACCACCGATCCGGTGAAGCTCTATTTGAGGGAAATGGGCAACATCTCCCTGCTGACCCGGGAGGGGGAGATCGCCATCGCACGAGAGATCGAGCGAGGCGAAAAAACCATCATCAAAGCCCTTTCCAAGACCACGATGGTGCTGAACGAGGTCTTGAGCTTGGAAGACCGGATCGAGGATCAGCCCGAGATCCTGCAGGAAATGTTCGACATATCCGAAGATGATATCACCGAAGGCAAGGTGGAAGAGAACAGAAAGCAGATCATGGCGAAGATCGCCGAGATCAAGGCCTTGAGCAATAGCCTGGATCGTATCAAACCCATCAAAAAGAACACCATCGCCAGGGGCCGCCTCATCGTCCAAATGAGCCGCATCATCCGGGGTCTCAACTTCCGTCCAGATCACCGGGAACAGGTTATCGAGACCCTTCGGGAAAAACTCAAGGTCATCAATGAACTGGAGGAGAGCCGGGACGAACTCCAGATCATGGCCGACCAAACTCGGGGCAAGAAAAAGAAGGCCGAACTGGAAGAGAAAATCAAAGAGATCAATAACCTTCTACGCATCTACCAAAAAGAGATCTCTTTGGATTCCAGTGGACTGCGCAAAACCCTGAGGGCCATCACCACCGGAAAAAAGATCAGCAATCAAGCCAAGAAAGAACTGGTGGCGGCCAACCTCCGGTTGGTGGTCTCCATCGCAAAAAAATACAGCAATCGCGGACTGCAGTTCCTCGATCTCATTCAAGAAGGGAACATGGGACTGATGAAGGCCGTAGACAAATTCGAATACCGGCGCGGCTACAAATTTTCCACTTATGCCACCTGGTGGATCCGGCAGGCCATAACCCGAGCCATCGCGGACCAGGCCCGCACCATTCGCATCCCGGTGCATATGATCGAGACCATCAACAAGCTGATCCGCATCTCGCGGAGCCTGGTCCAAGAGATCGGACGCGAACCCACCTGCGAGGAGATCTCGGAGAAGATGGACCTTCCCGTCAACAAGGTCCGCAAAATCATCAAGATAGCCCAAGAGCCGATCTCGTTGGAGACCCCCATCGGAGAGGAAGAGGACAGCCATCTGGGCGATTTCATAGAGGACAAGTTCATGCCTTCCCCACCCGATACGGTCATCCACATCAATTTGAGAGAACAGATCGAAGAGGCCCTGAAAACGTTGACTGAAAGAGAAGCCAAGGTCCTCAAGATGCGGTTCGGACTGGGAGACGGCAACGAACACACGCTGGAAGAAGTCGGGCAACAATTCAAGGTCACTCGTGAGAGAATCCGGCAAATCGAGGCCAAGGCTCTGCGTAAGCTCAAACACCCCAGCCGCAGCCGTAAACTCCGGTCTTTTACGCAGGATCAACCCTGAGGCGTAACGATCCCTCCCGCGATTTCATTGACTCTAAATCCCAGATTTGCTATAAGATTGGGCAGGGGCCTATAGCTCAGCGGTAGAGCCACCGGCTCATAACCGGTTGGTCCCAGGTTCGAATCCTGGTAGGCCCACTTTCCGCCAGAGGAAACGATGTGGAAATCAATTTCGAGCATTTGATTCGCCTGCAAGGTCTGGATGAAGAGATAAAAGCCGTTTCCTTATTCCTCGAAAGCCTTCCCTCCCGGGTGCGTGCCATCGATCAGATGATCCAAGAAAGCGCCAAGATCGTCGCGGACGCCAAAAGCCGGCTGGCGGAAAATCAGAAAAGGCGTCGGGATCTGGAGGGTCGTGTCCTGGATAAAAAAACCCTTATCGGCAAGTACCGCAAACAGCTTAACGACGTCAAAACCAATAAGGAGTACACGTCGCTGCTCAAAGAGATCGCTGATGTGGAGAGTGAGATCGAAACCTTGGAAGAAGAGATAATCAGCGAAATGCTCACTGCCGACGACCTGGAATCCGAAATCAAAACCGCCGAGAAGCGGGCCTCCGAAGCCAAGGACACACTGCTTTTGGAAAAAGAAGTCTTACAGCAGCAGGGGAAAGGCAAAGAAGAAGAAAAAAAGCTACTGCAGCAGGAACGCGGAGCCTTAGTCCCCAACATCACCGATGACCTGATAGATCTCTACACCCGCATTTTCCGCAAAAACGACGGAATCGCCCTCTCCCCGGTGACGGATGATTTCTGTTCCATGTGCCAAATCAGGATCCGCCCCCAGGTCCTGAACGAGCTGATCGCACAGAAAGAGATAATCCTGTGCGAAAATTGCGGCCGGATCCTCTACTGGAAACCCAAGAATTAGGGATCCGTCTTTGATATTTCCCGGCTACTCCGTATAAATCGAATCGATCCGATCCTTGAATTTTGCCTCGACTATGTTGCGCTTGATCTTTAAAGACGGCGTCATCTCTCCTTTTTCGATCTCGAAATCCCTATCCATTAAAATGACCTTCTTGATCTTTTCATAGGATGCCAGATTGGGAGTGATGCGGTCGATGAGCTCCTGATAGAAGTTGACAACACGATCTTCCTGGACAAGTTCCGATAGGCTTCCAAAGGAAATGTCCTTGGACTTGGCATACTCCTCCAGCTTTTCGAAATTGGGAACAATGAGAGCGGAGATGAACTTGCGGTTGTCTCCCACCAACAGGGCGCTTTCGATGTGGGGATCGGTCTTCAAAAGATTCTCGATGGGCTGCGGCGCCACATTCTTCCCGCCGGCGGTTACGATGATGTCTTTCTTGCGGTCGGTTATTACCAAGTGACCGTCCTCATCCAGGTGCCCGATGTCTCCGGTATAAAACCAGCCGTCCCGGATCGCCTCGGCGGTCTCGGCCTCCATATTGTAATAGCCTTTCATAACGTGGGGTCCGCGGGTGAGAATCTCGCCGTCTTCTGCGATCTTGACCTCCACACCCGGAATGGGAGGCCCAACGGTCCCGAATTTGAGATGATCGAAGGTGTTGACGGCGATGACCGGCGAAGTCTCGGTCAGGCCGTAGCCCTCGAGGATCAACAGCCCCACCGCATGAAAAAACTCCGCGATGTCCCTGGAAAGCGCCGCTCCGCCGGAAACAAAAAAACGAACCCGGCCTCCGGTTTTCGCCAAAATCTTGGAGAATACCAGTTTATGCGCCAGCGAGTGCTTGAATTTCAATCCTCCGGGGATGACCTGCTTTTGCAGCGTTCGCTGACTCACCTGCTTTCCCACCTCGACCGCCCAGAAAAAGATTTTGCGCCGGAGCGGGGGACTTGCCAGGACATTATCGATCACCTTGGCATAGATCTTCTCCAGGACCCGCGGGACATTGACCATGATGGTGGGCCGCAGTTCCAAGAGGTTCTCTCCCAGCGTCTCGATGCTTTCCGCATAGCCGATGGTGCATCCTTTATACAAGTAGGTGAAGCTGACCATCCGCTCCAACACATGGGAAAGAGGCAGGAAAGAGAGGCAGGTGTCTCTTACGGAAAATTCCAGGATCTCATCCACGGCCCGGATGTTGCTGAGGAAGTTGCTGTGCATAAGCATAACGCCTTTAGGTATCCCGGTGGTCCCGGAAGTGTAAATAATGGATGCGATATCGTCGGGCTGCACGGCCGCGGCCGACTGCTCGAACAGCTCGGGCCTAGACCGGCCCAATTCCTGCCCCATCTCCCGTACCGCCTCGACCGAGAGTGCGCCTTCCGGTCCTTCGCCCGCCGTCAGGGTGATATAACGCTCGACCTTGGACAGCTGACTCTTCACGGCTTCCACCTTCTGCCACAGATCCGTCCCGGCACAGACGACGACCTTGGCATCGCTGTTGTCGATGATGTACTTGACCTGATCCGGCATGAGCGAGGTGTAGATTGGGACGGTGATCCCCCCTAGACACAGGTTGGCCACATCCGTCATCACCCAAAAGGGGCTGTTGTCCGCAAAGATGATGAGCTTGTCGCCCTTGTGCATGCCGATGGATTGCAGGCCTAGAGAGAAGTCTTTCACCCAAGCCGCAACCTCTTCGGTGGAGATAGGCGTATAGCTTCCGGCCTTTTTGTGCAGCATGAGTGCATCTTTTTGATAGGCTTTGACGGTGTTTAAGAATAGTTGACTGATCGTCTCGACCATTTTAACCCTCCTTGCTTCAGGCTGGCTCAATTCTATGGGAGACGGCACAAACCTGTCAAGTCCAAAGGGATGATGAAAGAGTCGGACAATCGTGAGAGAGGATGGGAAATCGACGGCCGTTCGCCTGTAGCTCAGGATTCCCGCACTTTGGCGATGGAGCAGACCGAGTCGCCCTTATCCAGATTCATGATGCGGACACCCTGAGTGGC
>Ga0180437_10003372_pt1 | contig 23870 bp, 20 predicted proteins | sample SS_ome_4_FD_132410 | JGI IMG/M metagenome (GOLD analysis project Ga0180437, IMG submission 132410) | Hypersaline lake sediment archaeal communities from the Salton Sea, California, USA - SS_3_D_1 metaG | ecosystem: Environmental > Aquatic > Non-marine Saline and Alkaline > Hypersaline >... | reverse complement strand
TCTGCGCCAGATGACAGGCGCGCCGGTGCCAGGGCTTTAATTTTTGGCTCCTCACCTGGCAATCCCCGTTCATCTGCCCCACCACCACGGCGCTGTCCAGGTATACCTGCAGCCGCCGCGGACGGAGTGGGATCGCCAGCTCCAATGCCAACACCAGCCCGGCATATTCCGCCTCGTTGTTGGTCATCGGCCCCAGGCGCCGGTTGCCCCACACCAGGATGCGTCCCCGGCCATCCATCAGCACCGCCCCGACCCCCGTATGTGAGCGTCCGTCGCCGATGGCCCCATCGGCGTAGGCGACCAGTTTATTTGCATCGACCATTTTCAACCTCCGCTGCGCGCAACCTTCCCAGCAGTGCCTCCGGTGTCAGGCTGACCGCCACCACGTGCCCGCTATCGAGCACCACGACCGCCTGGCGGGGCTGGCCAAAGGTCAGATCCACCACCCGCTCTCGCCCCACCGCTTCGACCAGCCGCCGAATGGGTGCCGAGTTGGCCCGCGCCACCGCCACCACCCGATCCACCGCCAGGATCCCCCCCTTCCCCACCACGATCCATCTCCCCATCAGTCCCCCACACCCGCAATCTGCAATCTCGAATCCCCCAGCTATCGAATCCGAAGCGGACGGTACGCGCGCTCCTCGCCGCGAATCACGCGCGCCATCTGCCGCGCCTGGAGCTCGATGGCCCGGCGATACACCGTCTGCCCCCGTGCCAGCGGGTGCGTTACCGCCGACTGCAGCCGTTGCTCGTACTGCTCGATCACCACCCGCACCCCCGCCTCGCCCAGGCTACAGGGACGCTTGGGGTTCCGGCTGCGCTGGAAGTCACCCGGTCGCAATCGCTTGTTCGCCACGATATCCAGGAACATCGAGTCCACGACCACCGGTCTCAGCTCCTCCATCAGATCCAGCGCCAGCGCCGGGCGATCGTACCCCAGCGCGTGGAAAAACCCCACGTAGGGGTCGAGACCCACGATCTGGATCGCCGCCGAGACGTCCTTCAGCAACAGCGTGTAGCCAAAGCTCAAGAGCGCGTTCGCCGGATCGGGGGGCGGATGATAGGCCCGCCTCTCGAAACCCCACTCTGCGGGCAAGAGAGCGCGCACGGCTTCAAAGTAGAACGCCCCGGCCTTGCCCTCAAAGCCGCGCAAGCTGTCCAACGAACCCGCCCTCTCCGCCCGCCGGCCCATCTGCATCATCCCATCCAGCGCCCGCCGCGCCCCCGGCACCCGCTCGGCCCGGCGTTGCACCACCACCCGCTGGTTGCCCACCTTTGCCACCACGATCGCCTGGGCGATGGGCAACGCGGCCCGTTCGTCGGACGCCATCTGTAGCTGCCGGTGGCGTAACTGGGCAAACTTGGAGCCGCCGCACATCAGGCGGCCGCGGAACTTGCCGTACTTGCTCAGAAAGACCACGTCGATCCCGCGCTCCAGCAGCCGTGTCGCCGCCGGCGTCGTCAGTTGCACGTTCCCCATCAGCGCCAACTGGTCCAGGTGGATCAGCGGGATAGAAGTCAGCTCTTCCTTCTCCAACGTCACCCGCAGCCGGTCCCCATCCCGCCGCACCACCGCCCCCTGCTCCTTGACGTACACCGTGCCCATCCCGCGCCTCCTTCGATTGACCGTTTGCTGTTGGCCGTTCGCTCACAAGGTGAAATGCTCATTTCTCAGAAAGAACACCCCCAGAAACTTGAACCCCTCGTCAAAGTGGACCAGCCGGGTCTTGCGCGGGTTGAGCCGCAGCCCTAGCTGACCCAGCGCCTGCCGCGCCGCGGCCCACGCCACCTCCGCCTGCCGGCGACGCCGGCAGAGGATCACGAAATCGTCGGCGAAACGCACCAGCGTCCCCCAGGGGACCACGCGGTTGATCCGCACGTCGAACGGGTGCAGGTAGAGGTTGGCCAACAGCGGCGTGATGACCCCACCCTGCGATGCCGCGGCCGTGGCCGGCTGTCCCCGTGCCGGGTTATAGATTTGCGCCCGCAGCCACTTTTCGATCAGCGCCACCACCGGCGGCTCCGGCACCCACTCACGGACCTGCCGCATCAACCGCCGGCGCTCCAGGCTTCCGAAGCAATCCTCGATGTCCGCGTCCACCACCCAGCGCCGGCCTGCGTCCCGCGCCTCGATCATCGCCTGGACGGCGTCGGCCACCGAGCGGCCCGGCCGGAAGCCATAGCTGCAGTCCAGAAAGACGGGCTCCAGGATGGGCACCAGGGTATCGTGCACCACGCGCTGTGCCACCCGATCCCGCAGCGTCCAGATCGCCAGCGGGCGCAACCCGCCCTTGGGTTTGGGGACGAGCACGCGCTTTACCGGGAGAGGTTCGTAGGTGCCGTCCATCAGCTCTTGCCGTAACTGCGCCAGGTTCCGATCCAGATGGCGTTCGAACCTGCGCACCGTCACCTGGTCCACGCCCGGTGCCGCGCCGTTACGACGCACCACCTGCCAGGCCCGCCGCAGCGCCTCGGGTGAAAAGAGCGCCTCCCCCTCTCCCCTCCCCCCTCCACCCCGCCCTCCACCCCGCTCTCGCCTCCCCCGTTTCATCTCTCCCCCTCACGCATCACGCATCACGCATTACGCCTTACGTATTACGCAATACGCCTTACGCATCACGCATCATGCATCACGCATCACGCATTACGCATCACGCCCTCCTGCTCCACACTCCACCGCTCCCACCGCTCCCTCCCCCACCGCAGCACCCACACGGCCGGGCAAAAGCGCACGAACCCCCGCACAGCCCGGACACAGAAGGGCCGCACCCGCTCCTGCCACACGCCAGCCAGCAGATGTGCCACGCACTCGGGCTTGGCGCGCCCCTCGAAATAGGCCAGCGCTGTCTCTCCAACCAGCCACGTGGCGCCGGCCGCCAGCAGCCCGCTCACGACCCACCCCAGCACCGGCACCGCCTTGGCCATCTGCTGGACCAGCATCCGCATTGCCACGCCTCCGGCCCCGGTGAGCACCAGCTCCTTGCTATAGTCGCTGGCCGGGGGGCGATCGTACATGGCACCGATGCGCGCCACCAGCCCGACCTGCGCCCCCACGTGCACCGGCAGATCCACCAGCGGGATGGGTTCGGCGGCCACCAATCCACACAACAGCGCCGCCCGCCGGATGAGATGCTGCGCCACGTCGTGGCGGAAAGCGGCGACCTCCCGTCCCAGCGGCACGGCCAGGTCCGGGCAGGCCTCGACCATCCGTTCCAGGAACTGCCGCCGCGCGTCCGTCGAATCATAAGCCGAGACGGGCAGCACCGCCATCCCCAGCCGCTTCTCGGCGGCGGCCACCACTCCCTCCGCCCCATCAGCCCACACGTCCGCCTTGTTCAGCACGACCAACAGCGGGCGGCCCGTCGCCCGCAGCCGGCTGATCCAGCGAGAATCCGCCAGACGCACGATCGCCTCGGCCGGCTCCTCCTCCGAGCAGTCCGCCGCGCCATCCAGCAGGTAGACCAGCAGAGAAGACCGGTCCAGCCGCTCCAGCAACCCGTCCTCGACGTCGCCATCCTCGGGCAGGTCGATCAGCGTGAACAGGCCCATGGACTCTTCGACCGTCGCCTGCGCCTGCCGGCCCAGCTTGAGCCCGGTCATCGTGACCGGCCAGCCGCGCAGGCTGTTGAACAGCGTCGACTTGCCGGCGTTGCCGAGCCCCAGCAGCGCGATCTCGGCGCGTGCCTCCATCTCTACCTCCTGGCGCACGCCTGCCCAATCCATCTGGTCGAACCAGCACCCTGGTTCTTGCACGACTGCCCCTTCATACTCGATCATCTCCCACCTCCTGTGTGGCGGCAATCCTTGGCCGTGCCAAACACATCGCACGGCCCATGCTCCAACCGGTCCAGTTCCCACGCTATCGACTGCAACTCGGCGCCGACCGCCCAATAGACCCCGCACACGTGCACCATCTGCTCGACCGTCAACCGTGTCTCCAGCGCCGCTGCGCAGAGCAGCGAGTAGCGGGCATAGAGCGCCCGGGCGGCGCGCCAGCGGAGCCAGAGCCATACCCAGCCCCGGGGATCGCGCAGCAGCCCGGCCACCTCGCATAGGCGGCGGCCTGGCATCTCCTCCAGCAACGAGCGCAGCTCTGCCAACACCACCTGTGCTTCGCGGGCGATGCGGCGCAGGTCCTCCTCCGCCCCGTCCAGGCGCTGCTCGGCGCCGGCGGGCCATTCGCCCAACCGGTGCTCCAGCGCCGCGACCAGCGCTCGCGCCTGGCCCGCGCCGCCCCCGTCCAGCGCCTGCGCGATCCAGGCCCGCACCTGCGCGACCGTCGCCTCGATGCTCTTCCGCATCAACCGTTCCCACGCCGGGGCGCAATCGGCCAGGGCCGCGTCCTGCGCCGCCGCAGTTGCTTCGAGCCGGGCCACGAGCGGGTGATCATCCTCGCCCGGGGACCTCAGCAACGCCCAGGGAGCCAGCGCGGGCGGGGCACCGGCCGCCAACCGCACCACCTCGGCGGCGGCGGACGGCGTGAGCCGGGGAGCCAGCAGGGGTGGTGCCAACGTCCGTAGAACCACCGCTTTCGCCGCCTGCGCCATGGCCATGCCCCCTACCACAGCCCCTGCAGACCGCCCACGTGAAACCCATTCGAAATCGCCCCTCGAAAGGCCAGCCGCCAGTCACCCGGGCCGCGGGGCATGGGTTCCAGCGTGCCGTCGCCCGTGTCGAACGCCGGGTCCGGATTGCCCACGACCGCCGGCCTGTCGAGCCCGGCCCCGGGCCCAGCCGCGCCGGCCCGCCCCACCAGCACGCCCAGGAACAGGCAGCCCAGGCAGACGAACAGCACCAGTGAAACCAGCGCCATCCCGCATCCCAGGCGGAAGAGCAGTTTCCAGCGACGCCGGCGGACCGGGTCCCGCAGGCCCACCCAGACGATTTGAGATACACCGCGCAGCCATTTCCGCTTCATCCGATTCCTCCCTCCACCGATTTACGACTATAGGATACCACCAAAACGAAAGAGGGCCGTACGTAACCTGCGGTACGACCCCCTACGTATTTCTACGAATTTTGGCGATTTTCGACAGAATTCGTCGATTTGGAGAGAGAATCCCTGCCAGACCCGACAAGTTTCACAGACCGTAACTGCTCAGGCCAGGTGCCAGGCACTTACAGAATGCTGTTTTCTTAAAGTCCTGGGTGAACACAAGCTGGTTCTGCCTTCAGACACTCGCCAAAAGTGCCTGGCACCTGAGTAGTTACCACAGACCACTCTTGGAAAACCGTCAGGTCTTGACCTCACTCAAACCTTCAAATGGGGATGCCGATCGAAGAAACCTGCGAACTGCTGCATCAACGTGCTCCGGTTGGGCGACTGCTCGTGATCAAAGAACAACTGCATCTTGCCATAGATCTTGCTCAGATGAGTACCGATAGTACGGTAAGAGCTGCCGAGACGAGCGGCCATCTCCCGGTCGCTGCCACCGTGGGTCACGAAATCCACGACAACCCGCCTCTCGGCAGGAGTCAGTTCTTTCAGGAACATCTCGCAGTCCAGGTCGGCTTGGCGTTCCGCCCACTGTTCCCTGATCCTGAAAGCACGCAAGGGATCCTCTGCCCCAGACCACACGTCCAGGGCATAGCGCAGGAACTCGTTCCAGGACTGCACCGGAATCGGCGCCAAGAACGCATCTAAGTGGCTGCGCCGATGCATCCGGCCGCTGTGCTCAAAATCCTCGGTGGAGATGATGTGCCACAACCGATCGTCGGCGTCGAACAGCATCTGGGCTGCCGCCGCCCCGTAGGCCACCATGCTGTTGCGCCCCCCGGCTACGCTAAAGTGGACGATTTCACCACCGCTCTTTCGCTGCCTTACGGTCCGATAGATGGTTCGAAACGCACCATCGGCGTCCTTCCTGGCGCGGATGTCGTACACGGCGTTGCCCTCCAGGGTAAGAATCGATACCGGTTTGAACAGACAGCGTCGGCCGTGATAGCGGTCCCCAGAAAACTCGATCCGTAATCGCTCAAGTGCATCACGAACGCGATCCCCACTCGTGTGGATGACATAGACCCCATCTACCGTGACACCTTCGTCCTCCGCCAGCATATCCGCCGCCAATGTTACCACCTGTGGCCGGGTACCCAACGTGGCGACCAGCACGGCACGGCGCTCGATCATCCCTATCCCCCTTCCCCCAACCACGGGCGCTCGCCGGATTCCGACCCCCTGCCCTTGAGTACCGCTCCCACGTCCACCAGCACCGGCGTCAACTCCCCCTCCGGCACCGGCTCCCCCTTCCAGTCCCGGTCGCCGCTCATGTACTCCATCTTGCGGCCTGGCGAGAGGCAGGCCAGCGTGATCCCCACCGTCATCAACTTGGTGCCGCCGGTGATATCGGCGATCACGTGAGACGGGCGGTAGGGCGCTGCGCGAAAGACGCGGTCCACGATCTGGTAAATGGCGTCGTAGGCCGTCGGGGCAGCGGCGTACGCCTCACCCGTGTGGAAAGAGACGGCCTGGCCGCCCGGCAGGCGACGCACAAAGGCCTCGACGACGTCCACCGTCGCCGCCGAGCCGAGTGGCCCATCCCCGGCCTCCCCGCCAGGGGTGGTGATCAACCAGCAATCGCGCAAACCGCCGCCCTCCAGGTGATAGCGGATCGCCGCAATCTGCGGCCACAGGCTGGAGCGCTGGAGCCGCAACCGTTCCAGGCCGGCCTCGACGCGCTCAGGATCATCGCTCCTGATCAATGCCAGGGCCTGCTCGACCGCCGGCTGCGCAAGCGGCGCAAAGGGGCGGTAGGGCCCCAACAGCAGAATCAGGCCCCGGTGTGGTTGGGGTGGGCGCAGCGTCAATGTGAGCGTGTACCGGGCGGCGGCCACGCGAGAGGCGAGGGTGTACCCGGCGATGACCAACGCGAAGGCGATCAGCGGCAACAGCAACTGGAGCGGGAAACCCAGCAACGCGCCCGGCCCCAGCCACTCGCCCACAAAGGCAGCCAGGATCTCCATGCCGAACACGCCGATGAGAAACACGATCAACGTCCACCAGGGCTGCTCCGGTGCGACCCCGGTGAGATAATACAGCGCGCGCCTGATGGGTGATCTGTTGATCATGTTCCTCCCAAACCCCCCAGTTCTGCCGAAACCCCGTTCAGTGCGTGCCCCTTGCTGTGGCTGGCCTCGACCAGCACCTCGCCGACCGTGGTCAACGCCTGCGGCCGCACCGCGTGGATGCCCATGCCGGCAGCCTTGGCGACGAACGCGTCGCTGTACCCGGTCCGGCTGGTGACGAACACCTTGCCGCAGTAGCGGCCCAGCGCGCGGCTGCGGGCCTCCAGCTCGTCCAGGGGTGCGTTGCGCGCCGTTCCCTGCGGGATCCTGGCCGCTTTGCAGGAGCAGACCACCGCGACGACGCCGCGCATCGCCATCACGTCCAGCTCATTGTACCCCCATTGCGGGCGGGCGATCGGCACGCGCACCAGGACGTCGTGAAAAACCTCCGTCCGCCGGGCCGCCGCAGCCACATAGGCCTCCAGCCAACGCCCGTCGAGGAAAGAGAATGCCTTTGAGCCGTTCAGCGTGAAAGAGATCTCTCCCCGCGCCAGGCTCAGACCGCCGAGGATCCCAGCGGCCTGGCAGCGCCGCAGCAGCTCCAACCCGGCGCTGCGCACGCTGTTGCGGCGGATCGAGATGGGCCGTTCTCTCAACTGTCGATCGTTCAGCCCCTCGGCCGCCTTGTGGATACCCACCAGCATCTGGCTCACCGTGCGCCCACGCCGCTGCTCGCGGGCATCGGCCTCGACCTGGCGTGCCAGCTCGACGGCGACCTCGACCCACGAGGCGGGAGGAGAGGCCGGACGCGCGACCACGGCGACCCCGTGGGCGCGCAGGTAGACGGCGGCCGGGATCTGCAGATCCAGGGAACGCTCGCGGCACTCGCCATCCACGATCACCTGCTCGGTCTCTGTCTCTGTGGACACATAGACCATGCGAACCCGCCCACGCCACCGCTCGGCGCAGGCCACGCGGTACATCCCGATCATCATGGGCTTGGTGCCGCCCGTGACGTTAAAGATGAACTCGCCGTCAGGGTATCGGGCCAGCACCGCCTCGACCGCCCCCTCTGCCGCGGCGATGCTGTATGGATCCACCTTCGCCATGACCATCCGCACGCCGGAGAGCTCGGGCACCATCTCCAGCGCCGCCTGCGTATCGCGGGCGTGAGGTTCTGTGCGGTCGGAGACGAGAAACACCACCTCGTCGGGCCGGCACTCTAGCGCGGAAATCAAGTTAGGGGTGGGCTGCTCGCCCATCAGTTCCAGAAGCACGCGTACCTTGCGAAGGTTACGTCGAGCCTTCGCGGTCGCAGCGTCCTTGGCTAACAGAGACCCCTCTGGCTTTGAGATGCTCATCGAACCTTCGCAAGGTTCATCCCTGGCCTCGCCGCCGCGCTCGATCGCGCACGGCCTGCAAGTTCAACACCTCCGCCGCCTCGTAGCGCGGTGGAGCGGCCCCGTCTGCCCACCGGATGCGCAGCAACGTGGGAAAGTGCCCCATGCGCCCGTGCAGCTCGGCCAGCAGGACGGCGGTCAGCGGGGCCAGGCCTGGAGGGTTGACCAGCAATGGCACCGTCTGCCACTCGTCGGTGCTCAGAGGCACCCGGTCCACGAGGGCTATCGCCTGAGGCTCCATCTCCTGCTCCGCGTCCACGTGCGCCGGTACGTGGAGCACCCGCGCCACAGGTTGGCCCACAAGCACCTCGACCTGCGCCCGCTGCGCATCGGTCAGCGGATGGGCAAAGTTGACGATGATCACGCCGTCAGCCAACCCGGTACTGTTCATAACCACCGCCCGCTCGTGCCGTGGAGCACAGAGAATGAACTCACCGCCGAATCCTCCGCGTCTGGCCCATGCCGTGCGTCGTCTTGCGCCCCGTGCCGCAGAACTCGGCGTAATCGGCGAGGGCGTTGAGTTGCCATACCAGCGCCTGGTTCAGCCGGCGCGCCTTGCGGATGACGAACGTCACCCTCCCCAGGAACCCCACCACCTGGCTGCGCCCCATGTCGTGCCACTCGGTGCGCAACCGATGGGCGGAGATAGCGACGTTCGTGTGTACCACGTCCAACAACTCGGTACTGATCCGCCGGTGGGGCGGCGCAAAGTCGTTCCACCGGCTGAGCCAACTGTGAAAGACGGCACTCGGCTCCGGCAAGGGCAGGTCGAGGTCCCCGGCCCGAAAGGCCGTCGGTGACAGGAACTCCATGTCGAGGGAGTACACGTCGGGACGGACGCAAGCGAGCATGAGATCGTAGGTGCGGTGTGTGCACCGGGCTTCGGACCAGCGGACGGGCCAGTTGCGCCCGTTCAGATCCAGCGCGCCGACGGCCTGCACGCCCGCCCACAGCGGCTCCCATAGTTCGTCCTGGAGAAGCGCCACCCGCCAGTGCCAGTCGCCATCACGGCCCCGCCGGAGGGGCGAGATCGTGAATGGCTTGCGCACCGGGCGATCGTAGATGGCAGCCGCGAGCCCTGGGTCGGCCTCGCCGATCCAGCGGAGCAGGTTGGCGTGGAGGGCACGGTAGAGGTTGGGGGGTGGTGGGTGGTCAGTGGGTGGGATGGGGAAGTCAAGGGCGTAGGGCATGGTCACTTCCGCAACAGACCTGCGCGACAGAGTTGTTCCAACTTATCGAGTTCGACGGACATAGCCTTCGGATCTCCACCGTGACGATGGTAAAGATATCTGACGATATTCGCGTCTTCATTCGGAATACCGGCTAACTCCGCTCGCTCTAACCAGGCATACATATCTGTGATCGGTCCCAAAGGTAGCCGAATCACCATTCCATCCCAGATGAGATCAAGCTCCTCCCTATGGTCAACATCAAATTCTGCTTCATCCTCCATGGCCAACACGACCACGATACGAGGGTCTCCCTGGATGCAATCCAGCAGGGCGTTCTCAATCCACCGCTTAACCCGGTAAGAAGCTCTCTCATAGCCATCGAGCAAGATAACTATTCGGGATACATGGAGCCTCTGCAAGCCATCTGTGAGATTCCTCGCCTGCTCGCGCCCAAACGAAATGTCATGCGCCGAAGGAGGGACATCAAGTGACTCAGTCGCATCTTGCCAGCGAATATCCGCGCGCTGTTGCTTGATGGCCTCCACGAGTCTGGAGGTGTCATTGCGACGCTTGACGTATGCAACTAGCTCTCTCGCTTTGCCTGCTCTTCCCTCGTCCTTCCAATCATCATACGGAATTTCCAGGTCAAAACAGAGATCACGAAGTTCACTATCATTGAAGCGCGTCGTGAGTATCTGGCGCAGCCGAGCTGGTCGCACATTCTCCGGCGGAGCCGTGTCTATCTCTTGAGTGGCGCTTTCAATGACAGGTTGATCAAGTTCATTCTGTGCGCTGAGAGCGCGCTCAGAGCCAACACTGAGATGTAAGGCCAACCCTTTAGCCAGCCTATCAACCAGGGAAGGTATAGCACGTCTACTCGTCAGCCGCAGATACACAGAGGCAACTTGCAACTCCTCGCATTTGCGCTCAAACTGAAGTAGCAACGACGTCTTGCCAATCTCGGATACGCCAGAAACGACAATCAGCGTTGCTCTCTGCTCGTGCGCCGTGAGTACTTCAACGAACTTGGCTAGTTCGCCTTCACGATTGACAAAACGCCCCATATAGGGACCTACCCCTCCGCTTGCAGGAAATGGACAGAAGCGGGCCCGCGATCTGAGACTGGCTCACTTGTCACTTCAGGATGTTGCCCCGCCGATCAATAAGCGGCAGGCCCTCCGTGTCCTCCTCCGCCAGGGTCAGTGCTATTCTGGGGCCATGCCTACGTTTATTGCCAACGAACCACTCAAAGTTCTTGCCCTCTGGTGACGGCCTTCGGCCAGTACGTGGGTAGTGGATCGGCAGATCCGGCGGCTCCCCTAGCAGTGCCAGCAAGTCCACTATGTTGGCAAGACCATCTAGAGGCTCGCCGTACACCGTTTCCATCGCTTTCCGAAACCTATTTACCCAGTCTGCCTTCTCTGCCAGCGTGCCCTGCCAGCCGCCGCCCGCTTCTGATGATTCATAGCGGACCACAGGATCCATCAGTTCAAGGGACGACACCTCTAGCTTGACACTTCCAAAGCCCAGCGGCTTGGCGAAGCCAAGGCGGTGATATCCCTGCTGGTCACCTTCTCTCAGCTCCAGCGCCCACAGCAGCGCTCCCAGCTCAACCGGAGCGAGGTTGTGGAAATCCATTGTGAACCGGAACCTGTTCCCGGACCTACGGACGCCGCGCACGGTACGATTTTGGTTGTCTTTGCCATCAAAGCTGTCAGTCCTCATCCGCTCGTACTCAGAAGGATCAACTTCCCCATGGTGCCGGTAGAACTTGCGTCCGCGCAGCACTTTGTCGCCATCATACCCGGCTTCGGCGTCGCTCAGCCCATCACGAGGCTTACCGCTCCTAGGACGGAGGTAGAAACGAGTCGTCGTGGGTTTGGGAGAAGAGAGAATTGTCAACGTAGTGTCGTCTAGCGTCCCCCTGTCCTCCAGAAGAGTGCCGTGGGAAAGACGCAACCGACCAGCGTAGGCAGTAGTTTTCCCGACCGGGATTTCCTTGCCCTGCTCGGCTTGATATACCCAGCCGAAGAGCCGACAGGCTGGGCAGAGGGCCTTGTACTCCTCACAGGGATGGAGTCGCGGAGCAGGTGGCAGCAATTCTGCCACGCTGTGGTCGTAGCTGACCCGTGGGACTGCGGCAGGCGCAATGTACTTGAGCCGCAAGCGTTCAAGCGTGCCGGACAGCCCAGCGTAGACCAGCGTACCGTCTTTGATCTTCAAGTCAGCGTCGGAGTACATATACCGACTGAAGGCTGGCTCCGCTTCGCGACCGTGTCCCACAACTCTGTCGATTGGCTGATTCGCCTTGAGACGATCGTCCACCGCATCCTTGTGGCGAGCCTGGTAGTCGGTTATCAAATCCCCATAGGCCTTTCGGACAGGATCAGACAAAGGAACGTGGATCGGGCCGACAGAGTTCTCGGGTGCGCGGAAGAAGAAGCGCTCCTTGCGCTTGTTCTCCACATTCTGGTTGTTGATGCACAGCCAGCCCGACACGATACGCTGAGTCTCCCGGGCCGGACGCCGTAGTTCCTCTGCCGTATGGCCAAGCTGTAGCACATACGTAAAGATACCCCTCTTCTCAACCAGCGCGTGGCAAGCGTCACCATGCTTAAGCCCGTCAAGGTTGACCTTGGGAGTGTTGATGCGCTTACCCCGGATCGGGTCGTACAGGTGAACGGTAGCTGCATAGAGCGCTTTGGGGCGCCGACCAGGGTTCAAAGAAGTGAACCCGGTCAGCAGGTGCAGACACCATGTTCCATCCTCACGCTTCTCCACGCGCGCCGGTACCAGAGCACTGGCACTTCCGGCCTCCAGCCGGTAGCTCAAGCGCTGCCCAGAAAACACAGAGAAACACGAATTGGTCACTGCCTCGAAGACCGAGCGAATCATGCCCCTAAGGCTGCTAGCCGGCAAGGCGGGTTCACCCTCGTACTCGAAGAAGCGAAAGGTCTTGTGCTCATTTCTGCCCACTCTCACAGCGTGTGAGTCTGAGGTGAACAACGGGGTCACGGCTGTTACGTCACACGTGATGCGGCCTGTGAGCAGCCCATCTATGTACCTGTCGTGAGGCGGGGGAGGACAGTCGCCCAGGAGGTGGTCTTTCGGCCTTGGCTTCTCCAGCGGACGCACAAAGTTGTACGGGTTCAGGAAGCGATATCCTTCTGGGCTGGTGGGCCTAGCCTTTCCGAGCGTTACCCTATCCATTTCTGGTAACTCTATGCCGACAGGGCGCGCATCTTTTGCCTCGAGTTTGCCTCCCTTTCCTGGGCCTACTCCAAAGGCCACCCGGTCACCCTCCCGAGGTGCGGTCGGACCACGCCACTGACTGATGTGGAGGAATATGTCACCTGCCCCATCTTGGTCAATGAAGCCATATCCCTTGTTGACATCAAACCACCTTATCGTTCCCTCAGCCATCGTATGCCTCCAATCCTCGCAGCCATACAGCCAGCGTTCGCCCGGCCTTCGTGTACTCATAGTAACGCACCTGCACCCGCGCCGGTGCACCTTCCACCGGATAGGTCAGTGCAGCGCCCGCCGTGCGGTCGTCAAACCACTGCGTCTGCCCCTCCTTGCGCTCACCCCACAGCAGTGCGGTCCGCACACGGCGGTAGACCGGATTGATCTCATCACCGGTCGGCAAGTCCAGACGATCGCCGTCTGGGGCATATTTCTCCTTCCCAACAAACCGCCACAGGAACCTATGTCCGTCACGGCGAATGTCCAGATCGCCACCCTCACCGAATAGTCTCGCCCGCTCCAACCACTTGGACGTCTCGGGAGGTTCATCGTGGCCGATAGTGCAATGATCGGTGAATTCCCAGATGCGGACGTCCATCCCGGTCAAATCGAGATTTCCGAGCCAACTCAACAACTCGCCTTCGGTGCACTCAGCGCCGGTGATCGTCGGCCAGCCCTCACCGGGGTGCCTATCTTTCTCCATCTGCTCCAGCAGTTCCGGAAAATCCACAGCTTTTCTTTCCTCGCTCATTGTCCCTCACCTCGTCCGTAGATTGCGTCCACCATGCCGAAGTAGCTATCGGCACACAGTTCCATACCAGTCTCACGCTCGAACCCTTCAACCTTCTCACAAAACGCCTTGATCCAGCTTGACGTTCGTGACCAGTCTAGAAACGGTTGCTCGTCCACAACGTAGATGGAGGATTGCCCCTCCTCGGCTCGACTTGCATCCAAGACTCCCCGGCGGAGCACGCCGTCCCCAATCTTGACCTGACCAAACCCCTTGGCTGCACCAAAGCCAACCCGCAGCCAGCCCTCGGCCAGATCACGCAAGGCCAGCGTCAACCAACCCAATTCCCAGGGCGCGGGGTTCTCCAGGAATATCCGCACCTTGAAAGCCGGTTTCCAGAGCGCCAGTGCGTCAAACTTGAGATGCTCCGCCCCGCCGCCGGTGAAGCGGTCAATCGCCAGGAAATCGAGCATCTTGTACTTTGGCAGTCCTTTGCCAGCATAGGGTGCATCCTCAACGATGAGGCGACTACCCCGGTGCGTGCTTCCGAAGAGCTGGCAGGCCAAGCAGAGTTGCTCCGGCCGTACTTCTTCATTTTCGTCCTGCCCTACCTCGTGATGCAGCAGACTGTCGCAGCTCTCCAGTGCGGTGGATTTGTCCTCGGGCTTTCGGCGCCGCGCCAGTGGGTCACAAGCTGGACAGCGTTCTCGGAAGTGTCCCCCCTGTTTCTCTCCCGCCTGGGGTGGGTATTTCTCTATCGCTTGATGGGTAACCAACGTACGGGCGATGCGCTCGGCGTGGGATCGCAACACACCCCGCAGGCTTGAACCCGGAAGAACGGGTTTGGTCCAGTCGCCCACCGTCTTCAGAAGCGGCGCGTGGTCGAAGCCGCTCATCCCCGATGACATGGCGTCGTTGGTCAAGAAAGGGCCTTCGGCCTGGAGCGTGAACTTCCACTCGGCCCAGCCATGCGTGATGGGCAGTCGTTGAGCTTGTTCCTGGTCGAGCCCATGCTTCTCCATCGCCTGCTTCTGGACATCTTCAAGCGTCTTGATTTCACCCATCGCGCCATCCACCCGATCCTGGAGCCATCCTTTCACTTCTTGCCCATCCTCCCACGGTCGCGGCTCTCTCAGGAAGGCCATCAGCCCGTCGGCTTCGTCCAGGTTGTGCTCTTTGTACCGCACTTCTTTCAAGTCGAAGGCGCCTAGGCCGCGGGCCACGTCGCCGCCCAGGTGGGCTCGGCCCGCTTTCCACTCGGCCAAAGCGATTGCCAGTAGTTGCTGATCTGCTTTGATCTCCTCAACTGTCGCAGATTCCGGCTCCCGCAGCTCCAACCGCAGCGCGAATTCCGCACCGGCAGGCAGCGTCTCTAGGTCGAACTTGGCCCCCGTCGCACGCGCCGCGGCGCCGCTGGCCCGGTCGATGCCTACGCCGTCCCGCACCACCGTCTCGGCCCTTCCACCGGCGACCAAGTGCGCGTTGAAGACTAGCAGGCGCGAGGCGGCACTGTGGCTTTCCTCGCCTTCCTCCCGCCCAGCAGGTGCCTCGTCGCTGGGTTCCACGTCGCCGAAGAGCCGACAGGTGGCACAGTCGCAGCCCTTCTTTTCCTTTCGCCCTCGCTCTTCGCGCTTCTTCGGTGGCAGCAGCTCCACGCAGACGCCGCCACCCAGCCGAGGCACAAGTCGGGTCAACGTCGAGCGCAGCGCCCCGGCGACGGCCGTGCCCGGGATAAGGAGGTTTCCCCCCGTGTCGCGGCGGAGCAGAGAATCAGCCAACTCGTTCCCCTCACCGCTCCCGATATGGACAGCGGTGCGAGATTTCAGCGTTCCTGTGATTACGCTATGGATCATCGTTCTCCCTCCCTCTCGCCAGCGGCCTCGGCCAGCCGGTCGGCCAGCATCCGGACGCCCAGCGGCCAATGTGCCTTGTTTTCCTCTTGCAGTCGCTTCAATAGCTTCTTGACCAACTTGAAGCATTTCTCATCGGTCAATGGATTAGCGATCTCTCGGTCACCGCGTTCTTCCGCGCCGCCGATGCGTTCAACCAGCAGCTCATCGGGTTCGCCCAGCGCTTCCATCTTCCTCAGCAAGTCATGGATGGGCTCATAGCGATGGGTATCCAGCCAGCGGCCCAGCCCCAGGAAACAGGCCTTCTCACACCGGTCCCAACGCTGGTTGTCCAGATCATCCTCCCAACCTTTTCGGAATTTCGCCTGGGCGCCTTCGTCCGTCTCACCTCTTATGACAAGGCCTATTTCTGATGGAATGCTGATCTGCGTTTCGGTTAGCCCCTTGCAGTTGGTGTGTATAGGATGGTTGAACGCTACCTGGCCGTAGCCCTCGTTCTTACGGAGGCCGATGCCTTCCCGCTCGATCCGAGCCAGGGCATTCAGTAGTCCTCCCCGTGGCGTCTCCTTGATCCGCAGGCGCACGGTCGATCCGGCCGCCAGCGCCACGTCGCGCCAGCGGGGCAAGCGTAGCTTGTTGTTGAAACCGTCCACCAAGTGCGTGGAGGCGAAGCCACACCCATCCACCACCTGAACGTCGAAGCCTAGCTTCTCGCTCAGCCACTCACACTTACATTGGCACTCGGACTCCTCTTCACCGCATCGGCACGCCTCATCGAAGCCGGTGACAAACCGGCCCCAGGGGTCTGTCACGATGACGTCGGTCAGGAGGGTCAGCGTCAGTTCCTCTGCCCCCTCGTTTACTCTCTCGCTGAGCGCCTGCTGGATCCAGACCGGAGATTTCTCTTCGTCCCACTGCTCCAGCCACAGCGTCACCCCTCCGTAGCCTCGGCGCGCGGCTTTGCCCAACCGCAGGGGGATGGACTCTTGCTCCCCTAGCCCCGTGAACTCCTGTAGCAACTCCCAGGCATCTTCGTCCGTGCATATCAGTTCACCGACGAAGAACTGTCCCGCTTCCAGCGCCATATACTCAAACAGTTGTCCCTCCTCTACACGCCCGCTTCCCGGATCGACGCGGATGTGCATCTCACTGCGCTTCTCCGGCTCAAATGGTCTTGGGTTGTGCTGTCGCAGGGGGAAGAACTTGCCTCGCACCGCTTTGACCGCGCTTTCTTGGCCTCCTCTTTGACACTCCCAGCACATCTTGGTCTGCTCCTCGCCTCGCACGCCCCACTGCACGGGATGTTCGCGGTAGACCTTGCAGGCGAACCCATCACGGGGCACGGGAGCCGCCGGATAGAAGTTCCCTTTCTTGATCCGGAACAGGGGATAGAGGGTAGGAAAGCACACTGCCCCACGCAGGAAAAGGGCAATGAAAGCATCGTAGGTGGTCTGGTCGTGAAGGTCGAAGCGTTCGGCGACTCGAGCGGCCAGCGCGCCCCGCAGCGTCTTGCCGGGAATCGCCGGTTGGGTGCGGAATTGGTTGCCGGCCGAGGCTCGCTTGGCGATGATCAACGGCTCATTGAGGCGGGCCAACACCCGCATGCGCACGCGCTTTTCCCCGTCGGGCTTCTCGCGGCCTTGCTCTAAGGCTAACCGCTTGTATTGATCCAATGCCTGCGGCTTTCCCTTCAGCCAATGCGCCTCGAAACGCTTTAGCAGCGTCTCCTGGGGATCTTTGCCCAGATCTGCGCCATCAACCTCTGTCAACGAGAAGAGACACTCCCCCTGTCCGCGGCGGCGGGAGCGACCTAACTGGCGCACGAAGCGGGCCGCTGCGACCAGCAGCGCCGCCTCGTCCAGCGCTGCTTCGTCCTCAGCCGGGCAGGTGGCGGTGAAGCTGAAGGTCAGTTGGCCGCCATGCTCCTCAGCGAAGAGCTTGTGCGGCGCCGCACGGCGCGTGCGTGGATTGACACGCACCCGCATCACCCGCTGACTGCCGACATCCCCAGACTCATAGGGCGTCCCCACCAGCTCTTTTTGATCAATCGGCCGCGCCGATCCAATGCGCCATCGTTTCATGGTGCGCGGGGTACCGAAGACGCGACATATAGGACAGAGTTCAACATCACCGAGGGTGTACTGACCACAGTGGCGCTCGTCTGTTTCATTTTCGTCCAAGCCCGACTCTTGACAACCCCGCCATCTTCGCATGGGCGCCTGCTGCAATAGGCGCCACAACCCATCCCGTAGCAGGCCGTTGAGCACCGTGCCGCGCAGCACCGGCACGCCGTCGGCGTCCCGCAGCAAGGCGGAATCGATCTCGGTGCCCTTGCCATACCCGGCGCCGACGTGATAGTCAGACTTCATCTCAATCTTAAAGGCCAATCTCAAGCTCATCGCTCGCCCCCCTCATATTCGATGGGTGAGTGCTTCAAGTTCAGCGTCCAATCCCAGGCCCGCAGCAGATCGGGCATAGCATGGCCATGCCGGAAGTCCTCGTCATTCTTCCGCTCTAGCCCGTACCACTCCTCCAGCTTGATGCCTCCCAGATCCTCCAGCGCCCTGCGCACGGGATGCACTTGGTCCTTTCGCGTCCAATCCCGCTCGATGCGCGCCAAGATGCGCTGCAGGCCTTCGTCCCAGCTATCATCCCCTTTCTTCGGCACCCGATTGAAATGCCCTCGGAGCTGAGACAGACGCCGCGCCGGGGCGTCGATTAGCTTGTAACGCCACTCCAACAGCTTGTTGACAGATAGCCCCCATCCGGCAGGCGCTGCGCCGTCGGTCACCCAGTAAGGGCGGAGAGTGGGCTGCCATTTGCCGGTCCGCTCGTGGGGCGCAGCCTGGCTCCCTAGTACGATCTCGAAGTCAACCGCCGAAAGGCGTGGCCCCCCGTGGGCCAGGGCCTTGACTATCCGTTTGGTTTCGCCCAGCCGCTCCTCCCCGATTTGGTGAGCCAAGTAGTAAGGGTAGTTGGCCTTGCAGATCACCACCGCGGCGGACATCGTGATCGTCAGGTCACTATCATCGTGTCCTTCCTGGTCAAGCGTGATTCCCTCCTTGTGCACAAACGCGGTCATCACGTCTTGGAACATGCGGCACAGACGCTGGGCAAAGTCCAACCCCCAGCGGGCGGGCACCAGCGCGAAGAGATCGTCACCGCCCAGGATGAGCGGGAGCACGGGCACGCACAAAGCCCGCTTGCCTGCAACCTTGTCCAAGAATAGTCCTGTCGGCTGCGCCAGAGCATCCCTCAGCACATCGTCCATTTTGCTGGAGAGCGCGTGAGCTTGATCCTTATCGCATGACTCAAAGATGCGCCCCATCCCATCGCCATCGGCGACGATGTAGGCCACGTAGTCGCGAGGGTCGTAGCGAGCCACGTCCTCGGGCTCGGGGGTAGGCGGCCAGGGTGCTTTTGACTTTGCCTTTGACTTCACATTTTCATAGAACCCCTTGAGGAAATCTCCCTGGCTGTGTTCCTCCCGTTCGGCAATCTTGAGGCGGCAGGAATGGCAGAGATAATGTGCCTCCCGTTCCTCTGGGATTCGACGCTCGTGTGCCTCGGCCAGCCCGACGCCGCAGGACTCGCAGAAGGCAATGTAAGGCATCTGTGTGGTTGCCACAGCCACTCCCCGACGCTTGGCCTGGCGCAGCTTCTCACCAGCTTCCTCGCTGGCCTTCTTCCAGGCACGCTTGGAGTCGTCAGCAACCTCTACGGGCTCGGCCACGCTGAGGGTACCGCCGGTGGCGCGGCAGTAGGCCTCGGCCAGCGCTGCGCCAAACTGGCGAGCCTTGTTCCTAGTCGCGAACGTTATGCGGAAACTGCCGCCTCCGCTGCTGATGACATCGGGCGTGACCCCTAGTTTGTCGCTCAGCAAGTGGAGTAAACTCTTGACTTCTCCAAGTTTGTCTTCCTCGTGTTCACAGAAGCGGCTCAGTAGTTGGCTCCCGCCCACCACCTCGCGCAGTTGTGAGGAGCGGAAGAGCAGATCCTGTATGCGGTCGGCCTCGGCGGCCAACAGGAATTGGGTCATCAGGTTTCCTCCTTTAGTTCATTCCTCCTCTGTACAGAGATTGGGAGGCAGGAACTGTCTAAGATCGGCGAGTTTGCACAGTTCAGACCACTTCATTGCCCTTGTCCTTATCTCGTCAGGGCGGGATCCCCAGAGATCTTCGACGTTGGCATAGACAAACCCAAGAGCCCCTTGTGCCCAGTCTCGTGGGACGGAGAAGTACTTGTGGGTCACATCGTTGCGTCTGTAGATAAGTTCGCACCAACCATCCTCCCGATCAAAGGGATGGGCGCACGGCTGTTCCCACCAGTGCTCCATTCCTTTGTCTATCTCGACAGTGATCTCGGGGGCTCCCCCCTTTATCCCGATGTCTTTGCCTGTCTGAAAATTATGGCCGGTGGGTTTCATCAACTCGCTGAACAGCTTTCTCGTCCTTGGCGTTCTCTCCTGCAAAACGCGCAGCAAGTCCCCTTTTCCAGGGTGTTCGCCAACCAGCTCGACCATGCGTGCCACCATAACGATCTCGTTCAGACCGCTAGCTCGAAGGAACGCTGAGCGATAGTCGTGGTTGAACTTGATCAGGCGCTCAATACGGCCTAGCTCGTCATACACGTAGGCGCGGAAACCGGGGGTGTCTTCAAAAAATGTGGGCAGTCCTCCCACAAACTTGGTATCGCTCACTCGAAACCACCGACCACCTAGCATCGATACCACGGTGGGAGGCTCAAAGTCCTCAAGCTCGGAAGCGATCTCTGCGGCCCGGTTATGATCGCCTCCATCCCACAACTCGTAGCAGCGGAGCACGGTTACCAGCTTTTCAATGGCCGACGCTGAACCGGGCAAGTATTTCGTCATAATTGCCATTACGGTACCAGGCCCATCATCGCCTTCGCCGATCAGCAATAGCCGAGCATCGCGGAATCTGTAGCGGTGGTATAGCTGGCGCACCCGCTCCCAATCGCGCAGGGCAAAAGCGGTATAGGGGTTCTCGAACGAGCGGATGTGAGAAGCATAGCCGTAGGGCTTACCATACTCCGCGCTGTATGCAGCGTCGTCAAAGTCCACGTAGGAGACGGGCACACCCGCATAAGCTGCGTAGAGAAAAGCACCGGATACCATGCTCTTCTTCGCCCCAGTGATATCGATGATCGTCCCCTCCCAGTCGCGCGTCTGCTCGACCAACGCGCGAAACACATTGGCTGGCTTTGCTTCCACGACTACCTGGCGAATGTGACCATTTTGGACTCGATGCTCCGTTGGAAGCAGTGACAGCAGATCGCGTAGGGTGAAAGCGAAATCCTCGCCAGTCGTCTGCTCGTCGTACTGCTGATTGAGGATCAACAACAATTCCTGGGGGTTGTGGGCCCACACCGATTGCAGCAGTGGTTCAACGGACTGACCCACCAGGAGCACCAGCGCCTGACAGGATGTTGTGGGAAGTCTCCCCCCGGCCTCCATACAGGCCATCTCTTCAGGGAGCAGGTTCTCCACATATTCCCGCCATACAGGGATGGGATTCCCGTAGTTGCGCCGCAGTGCATCCCAGTACCCTTCGGTCTTTCTCTTCATGACCCGCTCGTCACATCCTTTCGACATATCCCACCTTTCTCCGATAGAGAGATTAGCTTACACTCCTGTTCCTGCCACCACTGACTGACCAACCGGCCACGCCCCCCCCGCTTCGCAACGGGCTTGCCGGAGCCTGCCTATACCCACATTGTCAGTATACCCGCTCACTCCCGTCCTCTCAACAGGGTTCGCCCGGATTTCTTTCAGGGATTCCTCTGATGTGCTACCCACACGTTTGAGTTAATATGGTACCAGGAGCGACCAATGCCCATCAACGACGCTGCCCCATCCGGTCTTGAAAAGCCATCCACGGCCCAAACTTTTCTCGCAAAAAGTGATACGTCAGCCACGCATCTTCGGGCAGCGCCCAGGCGACGCGGCATTCGGCGAAAATCTCGGTCTTGTGAGTGTCCAGTGTCTTGAGGGAGATGAACAGCCGCTCGGCGGCCTCCTGGGGGGATAGCCCCTCGGCCAGCACCTGCAAGACCTCTCGCTGGCGGTCCGTGAGATGCGCCCAGACGGCGGCACAGCAGGCCGAATCGGCCGGGGAAGGGGGGTGGGTGTAGGGGGCGACGGGCTGGCTCAGCGCGCGCAGGGCGGGGAAATAAGCGCCCCACGGGACCAGCGGGACGGGGACGAGCGACACGCCCGCCTCTGGCGGTGCGTGCAGGATCGCGCCGTCGCGAGCCTGGTCGAGAAATGCGCGGGGGGTGTAGAGGTGCCACAGCCGGTCGCGGTGGTCGCACTGGAGCAGGCCGGCGCTGGTGAGCGTCAGCGCCAGCAGGCGCGGGCCGCCCGCGATGCACAGGTGGAGCGGCTGCCCGGTGCGCTTTAATTCCGCCAGGAGGTCCCGCGCCATCGTCCAGACGGCCTCGGCCTCCCGGGCGTCGCGGATGGCAGCCAGCGGCCGCCCATCCGCCTGAATGGGGAGGTGACGAAAAACGAGGGAACGCCCTCGATAGCGTTCCCCCACGAACTCTGCGCTCAACTGGGACAGCGCGCGTTGCACCCGCCGATCCTGCGGGGAAAGATGCAGGACCAGGACAGTCGCCACCTCCACCCCGCGCTCCAGGAGCGCGTCGAGCGCAAAGGTGACGACCTGAGCCTGCCCGCCCATCGTGACGAGCGCGGTGGCTCCTTCATCCCAGGCACTGGAGAGAGTACCGTGCACCATGCCGTAAGTGTATGAAAAGCACGAGGAAAGGTGAGAACCCGACCCTGCCCACCCATCACGACGAACGCGGTCGATCTGTGCTCCGATGGGGAACGCGACTACACACTGCCTAGAGTATATGGAGATTGCGGAAAAAAGTCAAATCGTCTATAACCCCCTGCCGGCGGTTGTCATCGGCGGGCCGCCGCACAGCGGCAAGTCGGTGCTGGCCTATAGCCTGACCCGCGCGCTGCGGGAGCGCGGTGTGCCCCACTACCTCCTGCGCGCCTATCCGCCGGACTATGAGGGGGATTGGTTCCAGGAGGGAGAACGCGAGCTGGTGCGCCATCTGCGCGTCAAGGGCGCTCGCAGCCAGGCCTGGCTCCCCCTCCTGCGGCGCGACGTCGCCCGCCGCCACCTCCCGCTCATCGTCGACATGGGCGGCCTGCCGACCCCGGAGCAGGAGGCGGTGCTGGACGACTGCACCCACGCGATCCTTCTTACCCCAGACGAGCGCGCCTGGCGGGAATGGGCCACCCGGGCAGCGTGCCACGGCCTGATCCTCATCGCCGACCTGCGATCCGACCTGCACGGGGAGAACCGGTTGGAACAGGAGCAGCCCCTGCTGCGGGGTGCGCTGGCGGGACTGGAGCGGGGACACCAGGCCTGGGGGCCCGCCTTCCGCGCGCTGGTGGCGCGCCTGGAGCGCCTCTTTGCGGCGGTTTCCCCCGGCCTGCGCCGCCATCACCTGGAGAGCGCCCCCGCGGAATTGGCCGTGGATCTGGAGCGCCTGGCAAAGCCGGTGGGACAGGACCCCGGCCGGTGGGAGCCTGGGAGCCTGCCGGACGTACTGGCCTACCTGCCGTCAGGCAAGCCGCTGGCGCTTTACGGGCGCGGCCCCAACTGGCTCTACGCCGCCGTCGCCGCCCACGCGCTCCCCGCCCCCTTTTTCCCCTTTGACGTGCGCGTGGGCTGGGTGGAGGCCCCTGCGATCGCGCGCGGCCACCCCACTCCTGGAACCCCCCTCACCTTACGGCAGCGGCCCCTGCCCGGCGCCCAACTCTTCGAGTTCGGCCTCCCCGAAGCCTACCTGGACGTCACGGAGGCCGGGACCCTGCGCCTCCCACCCTGCCCGGTCGAGGGCGCGATCCTGAGCGGGAAGCTGCCCCTCTGGCTCTGGGCCGGGCTGGTGCGCGCCTGCGACGCACCGTGGGTGGCGGTGCTGCACCCCCAGGTGCACGGGGCGGTAGTGGTCAGGAGCCAGGCCCAGGAGCCCGCGTTGGGCACAGTCGTCACCATCCCCGGCCTGGCGTCCTGAAAGGCAAGCGCCCGGCAAAGCGGAACGAAAATCGGCCCGGAAACCCAATCCGGGCTGGCCTTTTCGTCAGGCGAAAGATGGTTTCAAACAGGAGGCGCGTTTGACGCACCGCCGTGAACAGGCGCTGCTGGACGGCTCCCCATACTGGCAGGACTCACCCAGCACCGGCTCTTCAGGCCGGTGCGGCTACAGCAAGCCCCCTCCCCCCGTCTACCATCTACCGTCTACCGTCTACCCTCCCCTCCCCCCTAATCCCTCACAATCCGCTCCACCACCTCCCCATCCACCCCCCGCACCTCCACGATCAACGGCGTCTCGCCCAGCGCGTGGGTGGCGCAGGCGAGGCAGGGGTCATAGGCCCGGAAAGCCATCTCCACCATGTTCAGCAGCCCGTCCGAGACCTCGCCCC
>Ga0180437_10003371_pt1 | contig 23873 bp, 18 predicted proteins | sample SS_ome_4_FD_132410 | JGI IMG/M metagenome (GOLD analysis project Ga0180437, IMG submission 132410) | Hypersaline lake sediment archaeal communities from the Salton Sea, California, USA - SS_3_D_1 metaG | ecosystem: Environmental > Aquatic > Non-marine Saline and Alkaline > Hypersaline >... | reverse complement strand
GCAACGCGGCGGGGCAGGTGACGCGGCAGGTGGACGATCTCGATCGGGAGTCGATCACCTTCTACGACGTCGCGGGTCTGGCCGAGGAGACCAAGACGCGGCGGCCGCTGGTCTATATCGCCAGCCTGCCACGGACCGACGTCTCGCATTCTACGACCTTCCAATACAATACCGCCTCGCTGGTCCGCGAGCAGAAGCAGCGAGCCCTCGACGGCATCGGTGCGATCATCGAGAGCTACGGCGCCGGCACTACGCTGACCTACGACCACCTGGGCCGCGTGAAGACGAGTACCCAGGAGATCGCCGCCGGGCAGAACGCCACCACTAGCTTCGGCTACGACGTCTACGGCCACCGCACTTCGCTGCAAGATCCGGAGCTGAACACGACCAGCTACGCCGTCGACCCCTTGGGCCGGGTGACGAGTGAAACGATCACCGTCGATGCGACGCCGCTGGTCCGCAGCTACACCTACGACTCCTTCGGCAATGTACTCGAGGCGACCGACCGCAATGGGCGCGTGCTCGATTACGCCTACGATAATGCGGGCCAGCTGACCGATGAGTGGTGGGACGGGCAGCTGCGCATGGAATACGCCTACACGGCCGCCGGCGAACTGGAAGAGAATGAGCCGCAGAAACCACTTTCGAGAATCGGGGCGACCACCGGCAGGTACTAAGTAATTAGTTCGGCGAGAGTTGGGAAGAGTGGGCGACACTGGATTCGAACCAGTGACCTCAGCCGTGTGAAAGCTGCGCTCTAACCAACTGAGCTAGCCGCCCTGAGAAGGTCTATAAGAAGACCATTTTGTGTCGCCCCCGTCAAGGCACGACAGATTGCCGCCGATCGAGATTAACGATTAAGCCGATGCCGTTGTCGGCGAATCAGACTTGGCCTCACCGTCGTCGGATGCCGAAGCCGTGGCTGCCGTTGTGGGCTCGCTCGTAGGCGGCTCAAACTTCGGCACGTCGGTCTCGTGATAATCGTCCGCAGCCGCGTAGCTTGACTCACCATGGCCGGAAGTGCCATAGCTCGATTGGGGCGAATTGTAGACCGCGGTGTCGAGCTCGGATTCAATGCCCGAGACACCTCGCTTGAATTCGACGAGGCCTTTGCCGAGCGAGCGGCCGACTTCGGGAAGCCGCTTACCAAACAGCAATACACCGATGACGCCGACAATCATCAGCTCGGGCGCCCCGAGTCCGAAAATTACGCCCAAGGTGACTGCATTCGTAGCATCAAAGACAGGCATGGCAACCTCTTTCTTACTGTTTTCGCTACTTGTTAACCGTCTCGGCTTCCTTCTCAGGCGTGCTCACCGGAGCCGACGTGGAAGCGGTTTCCTCGCTCTTATCCTCGATGCCGGAAACGCCTTTCTTGAACTCCACGACTCCCTGGCCAAGCGAACGCATCACGCCCGGCAGACGCTTACCAAAAAGCAGCAAGATAATCGCGCCGATGATCAACAGCTCAGGCAGACCGGGCATACCGGTGAATAAAGCAAATAAGGGCGTCATAAGACTTCATCCCTCTCATTGAAGAATCGTGTGATCAGCGGCCAGGCGGGGTAATTGCGGCCGTGACGGGTGGGTTTAACGAACGCCGAAGCGGCTCGTCAAATTCGCAACGTTGTGTGGTCGCCACGGCCGGTCGCCAGCAGCTAAACCCGTGCTACCTATTATTTTACATCCTGCCGCTTGGGTGTCAAACCGACTCCCATTCCCTAGGCGCGTAGGCCTTTACGAGGAATCGAGCAAACGGTCCGATCTGCGGAATTGGAACCTGAAGACGACCGGGCACAGCCTGCACGACAGCTCGACTAACGTCTCTGAATCCCGCGTCTTCGTGCCGAACGATCGGGCTGGCCAGAGTCGTCGTCCGCATAGCGATAATAGACCTCAAGAGATAGCGTCGCGATTGCCGTGGAATAGGCCCTACCGCCGTGGCTTCCCCAAACCGTGTTGGGATCCCAGCTGCCGGTTAGGTCCCCTCGCTCGCTGACGCCTTCGATTCGCTGCGTCTCGATGAGCGTCTTCTGTAAGGCGGCATTCCAGCGAGACCACCGTTCCCCCTGCACGCGGTGCAATGCGAGAGTCGCATAATAGTAGTAATAAAGATTCATGCGATCGGCAGACGGCAGTTGGGTGAGCAAGTAGTCGGCTGCCTCCTGGGACGCGAGGTCATCGGTTGCGTAGCCAACGAACTGCCGACATACGAGAGCCTCGGCCGTCATCGCCACATTGGCCGGCCGCCCTGGCTGATAACTCGCCAAGCCACCACGGTGCCCTGAACTCACGCTACGCAGGAATCGCTCGATACCGGTTCGCGTCTTGGCAGGAACGTCAATGCCGGCGAGCTCGGCACTCTTGAGCGCCATGACCTGCCAACCAAGCTGGCTCGTGTCGCCAGCGTCGCCAGGCTGATATCGCCACCCGCCACCGCGACTGTCCTGCGCCGCAACAATGTAATTAATCGCTTGCTGCACGGCCGGGCGAAGTCGCTCATCGCCGGTCATTGCATATGCTTCACTCAGCGCGAACGACGCCATACCGTGACAGTACATACGCGCAAACAGCGTCGCGTCGCCGGCGAGATTGCCATCACTACGTTGCGACCGCATAAGGAAGGTTAATCCGCGAGCAACCGTTGCCTGGTAATCGCCGCGTTGGTGCGTGTGCCCTGCTCCGAGGAACGCCAAAATACTGAGACCGGAAATTCCCGTATCGGCCTGAGCTCCGGCACCGCGGCGATCGCTTCCGGCGATGTTCAGCTCGCGCCCGCCGCCCCAATAATCGCAATCCCAACGCCCATCCTTCCCTTGTGCGGAAGCTAACCAGGCCAGGCCGGAATCAACGGCCGCCTGAGCCAGCGCATTGCCGCCCGTTTGTGCCGCGACCTTACCTCGCTGTGGATCGGTACGATGCCGGTATGCTGCGGGCAACTCCTCATCGTTCTTCTGATTCGCCGCTTCCGTCGCAGCGGCTGATTCTGTCGCGTTGTTCGGCGGCAAGGCAACATCCATAACTGCCAACGGTGCCGGCCCCGTTTGAGCCGTGGACGTGAGAATGTCATCTACCCCGGCGAGCGCTTCATCGGGAGCGTCAACCGCCGGAATATCGGCGAGGCTCGGCAAGACGGAAGCCGCGTCGAGCAGCGGCGACGTTGATTCGTCTCGCGGCAGTGCCGCTTCGGCCGCATCACTGCTCGACTCCACGCGTTCAAGCGCCTGAACATCAGGTGCCGCAGCTACAGCAGCTTCACTTTCAGCAGCGTTCGGTGCCTCGATTTGTTCCGCCTGGATTGCCGAGTCGGTCTCGCCGTTGAGCGAATCGTCAACCGCGGCTGTCGCCTGCGGTAAATTCGGCGACACCTCTTCCAGATCGACCGATGGCAGCGGAAGCGACGTCGAAGATGCATCTTCTCGGGGCGTCATTCTGGGCAGACCAGCGATTGCCGTGGCCACACGATCGACGTCACCGGTATCGGGCGACACGACGTCGGTGGTCAGTCGCTCCCAAGGCTGCTCGATTCGCTCCGTCTCCTCAGCCTGCTCCAAAGCGCCCTCCGGCAAGACCTCGATTTCAATCGATTCGCCTTCCCCAACGAAGGTAGCAGCGACAATCTGGATTGTGGTCGCGTAGCCAGCGAGCAGCGTATGCACAAGCAGCGACAGCACGATGCAAATTCGCAGCGGGTTCGCTCGTCCCTTGCGTGTGAAGACGAGCGTCAAGAAAATTCCACTGAACAGCAGAACCAGCCCCGCCCAGGCAACCGCCCAAAAGAGATGCATCGTCGGCGGCAGTCCCCAAACGGCGACGAGATGCGCTCCATCGGCTACTTGGGCCGCCATTGCGGCTGAGTTACACATGATCTAGTTTCGGCCACTGGTTACCAAGACGGACTGGGCGAGCTTCGAGACGCCGGCCCGCTTGCACGCCACCAACACACTGACCATTGTCTGGTTCGATGCCTGGGCGTCGCCTCGGACCAACACACCGAGATCCCTATACTGGCTTCGGGCAGCTGCCAGCTTGCTCGTGAGCTGTTCTAGGGTGACGATCTTTCTATCTAGCTCGACCTGACCGTTTCGGTAAACATTAACGACCTTTTTCTCCGGCGCTGCCGAAAGGTTGGCGTTACTGACACTCGGGACCTCGAGCTTCAACTTCCGTTCGGGCTCCGTGAATTGAGTCCCGACCATGAAGAAAATGATCAACAGAAACACGATGTCGATCATCGGCGTCAGATTGAGCGACGGCTGCTCATCGTGATGTGTCTTGAGTGGCATGATTGTGCGCCTGTTGGTCCGCTGAACGAGTTAGGCTGCCTTCTTGCGACCGGAGCTCTTTGAAACCTTCCCGTCGGCCTCGGCGGAAATAATCGACACGATATCCTGCCCCAGCGAATCGATGTCCATCACCAGCCGATCGACGCGGCTAATGAAGAACATGTAGAAAATGAGTGCCGGAATCGCCACGGTCAGGCCCGCAGCGGTGGTCAGCAACGCCTGGCTAATACCACCGGCAACCAGACCGCCTCCCATCGCCTCGGCGTTGGCGATGTCGTTGAAGGCCTTGATCATGCCGACCACGGTACCCAGCAAACCGAGCAGAGGACTGACAGTTGCCACGCCGTTAAGTAGTCGCAGATACCGCCGCAATTCATTACTAGCGCGTTCTCCGGCATCGAGAATGGCTTGCTCCACTTCAACCGCCGGGCGGCCCCACTTCTTGATCGCAGCCGCAAACACCTCGGCCACAACACTGCGATTGGCTTCACACAGCTCTAACGCTTCGTCTCGGTCAAGCGATCCCTCGCGCAACTTGTGGAGAAACTTCTTGACGAAAGGGCGAGGAATCACCTTACGCCGACGAAGACTGATCGCGCGCTCGAAAACAAAGAGCATCAGGATCACGGAACAAAAGAGAATCGGCAGCATCAACACACCGCCGTCCTTGACGATCCCCATCAAGTTGGCACTGGGAATGAGTTCCTCAGCGGCATCCGATCCCACGCCAACTGCCTCAGCGGGTTCCGTCACTGCTGAGTCCGCGATGACGACTTCCTCAGAGGCTCCGGAGCTGTCTTGCGAATTCGCCGCCTGGGTCACGAACATGACCAGGGCGATCGCGGCAGAAGTTGCCAACAGCCGGAACCGGTTGTTTGAAAGGAGCGAGACATACCAGGCTGGCAGTTCCGCAGAATCGCGACTTGTAACTGACTGTGATCGTTGCATGACGTCCCTCAATTCGTCAACTTGACTTCATCGTGGCCCGTTCTTTGGCAATATGCAGGCGTTCGGCGACCTGCTCCGCGAACATTGTATTTGGAAACTCATTCTCGACCCGCTCGTAGAGCTGCACTGCTTTGGACCACTCGGTGCGATACTCGTGACACTTTCCCGCCTGCAGGAGCGCGGCAGCCTGCCAACGCGGGTAGGCGTAAAGCGGTGGCACTCGCAAGTAAGCGCGAATCGCGGCGTCGTAATCCTTCTGATGCAAGTAGCTCTCGCCAATCATCCACTGGGACATCGCAGCAGTCTCAGACTTCCCGCCCTGTCCTGCTTCAGCTTCGGTTACCCGCTGATATGCCTGGCGCGCTTCATTGAATTTGGCTTGAGCCGCAAGACAGCGACCGAGCAAGTAGTCGGCTTCATACAACTGCGTAAAGCCCGGATGACTTTCCCGTATCGAAGCGGCGATTCCGGCCGCCTCTCCCCAATGCTTCTGCTGGGCGAGCAGCTGAGCCCGTCGCAAAGAAACCATTCCGAGCCAAGCGTCGTCGCGACCGCTAATCTTCTTGGCCAGTGATTCAAATCGGCCCTGTGAAGTTTCAAATTCGCCGCGACGATAGGCTGCCTCGGCCAACCAATACTCGGCCGGCAAACGCAAGCGACTCTCGGGCGTCTCGGTGAGCAAACGCGAGAGAGGCGAATCGACCGCGACCCAGTCCTCTTGTGCGATCGCCAGTTGTCCGAGAATGTATAGAGAACTCGCCAGCATCTCCGGATCGACAACACCCTCGGCCCGCACCAGACGGTCAGCCAAGCGGCGGGCCTGTTCGTATTCCTGCAATTCAAATGCACGCTGCGCCAGACGGTAGGTCGCGTCGGCCCAGTACCGACTCTCGTGATGCTCGTCGTGTAGCTGCTGAAACTGCTCGATGGCTGCTGCTGAATCTTCTCTCTTTAGATGCAACCAAGCCAGGTCGTATCGAGCCTCGGCCACTTCGCCTGCGCCCTTCGCCGGCTGCCCTGAGCCTTCCTCTGCCTGCCCGGCCTCCCGCGCGTCAATCAAACGCTGGTATGCCGCCATGGCCTGGTCGGTACGATCCAGCTTCGCAAGTAACTGTGCGGAGCGCAGTTGGGCCCGAGCCACTCGCTTGTGACTTGGGAAACGCGTCGTCACGACCTGATACGTCTTGAGTGCCGATTCCAAGCGGCCCATCTTGTGCAGGAGTTGCCCGCGGGCCAACGCCGCCTCGGCAGCCAGCGGATCGTCGGGATACTCATTAAGCAGTCGTTCGAACGTTGCCGCCGAGGCCTTCAGGTCCTGCCCCAGACACTCGCACCATGCCAACCCAGCGATCCCGCGAGCTACGTACTTCTGTGGATTCTCTTCCTTCGCAAGTTCTTCAAACAACGATGTCGCCCATTCTGTATCGCCGCTGTGAAGCGAGGATTCCGCGAGTTCGAGCGTGGTAGCCAGGAACAGAGGATCCTCTGCAAACTTCTGGGCGAGTTGGTCGTAATGCGACTTGGCGCCCTCCCGATCGTCCAGCTTGACCGAGCAAATCGCGAGTTGCCCCAAACAACGAGCCGCATGCTTACCTTCTGAGTGGGCCGCAAGATACTCCCTCAACGGCTCGACTGCTTCCTCGTACTGCCCACGATCAACATAGATCGCCGACATGGTCACCAGCGAGTCGGCCTGCATGGCCCCCGTTGCCGATGACAACACTTCTTTGAGATGCGTGAGAGCCTTGTCTTGTTGATTGACCGCGGCACAGGCCATCGCCAGTTGAAACTTGAATTGCACAACTTCCGTTTGCTCCGTCTCGTCATCTTCGTTTAATCGAGACTCAATCAGATCAATGACTCGGGTATAGTCCTTTTGCGATTGCCAGAACCGCAGTTCAAGGGCGAACAGATCTTCGCCCAGCGGACTATCCGAAAAGCGAGTGCGAAAATCGGCGAGCGCACGCTGAAATGCGTCGCCATCATCGCCGGCGGCAAGCACGCGAAGCATTCCAAACAGACAATCGTCGGCCCAATCGCCTTGTGGCTCAGCGACCAACGCAGCATTAAAATGCTGCGCAGCTGGATCGCGGTCGCCCTGTGCGAGACATACCATCCCACGCCAGTATTTGACTTGCACGCCGAGCCCGCCGCCCGAAGAATTGCCCTTAGGATGATTCTCGTCGAATCCCAGCAAGGCTGCGACAGCTTCGTCAAACTTTCCTTGATCGTAGCGAAGCACACCCAGTCGCAACCACGATTCGGCACTGAGAGGGCCCTGCGGATGTCGCTCCACCGACTGCTCAAAGAGAGTGGCGGCATCTCCACGAGCTCCCAGCTTGAGCTTCGTGGCCGCCAAGTAAGGCAACGCGTAGGCTGCGAGATCATCCTTCTCGAAATGGCCCAAGAAGGCGGTTAAGTACTTGTCAGCCGCAGCTGCGTCGCCAGCCAAATGGGCCGCCTCGCCACGACGAAACATCGCCTGGCGGGCATAGCGGTGGGCCGGCTCCTTGTCGAGCAACTGATCGAACCGCTTCGCCGCTTCGCTGTAACTGCGAAGCTGCATGAAGGCCTCGCCGCTGAAGAACAGGGAATCCGTGACGCGACGGTGCTGCGGATGCTGCTTCGCCAGCAGTGCGAACTCATCGACCGCCAGTTGCCAGCGACCGGCTGCGTAGTGACTGGCAGCCACCGCATACTGGTCATCGCCGGCATCTGCGTACGAGCAGTTGGGCGCGAACCATCCCGTTAGGCCAAGAAAAATAGCCGCCGAGAAAATGTGATTTCGTTGCCGAAAAACACCCATAGCTCCACGCGCCTCATGGTCCAAGCCGGCAAAGGGACGCCAACTCAAGTTCTTTTATCAGCACAGAAAACCCAGGGAGCTCGCCCCCTGGGTTCTTCTGCTTCTGTTATTACGTTTGCCCGATTCGCGTCTTCTTAGTACGCGGAACCGACACCCGTGTCGACATTGCCGACCATGTGGAAGTGATTCTTATCGATGTAGATCACTTCGACACCATCCGTGTTGTCGATCGTGTGCGGAATCGGCCAGCCAACTCGGACTCGCTCCTTGTAGTACACCATGCACTTGTACTTCACGTGGTGCAGTTGAGCCGGACCGATGAGCGGATAAACTCGCGGCGGATCGATGAAGTCGGAAATCTTATGCTTCACGATTCGCACATCGTTGAATTGCATCTCGTAAAGGAACGGAATGTTCCCTTCGGCTTCCTTAATTCGCAGGAACTCACGCCACACCTGATCGTCTGGCGGTGGGTCCATGCCAACGTCCGGGGTATCCGCGGTAAGCGGACCAAGAATCGGCACGCGGTCGTAACGCTCCTTCATCCAGGCCTTATCTTCCAACGCGTCCTGCAAGTGCGGACTTACCGGAATGGGAACGGCGAGCGGCCCCAGGTAAATACCCTGTGTCATATTGCAACCGGTGGCCCCCACAACGATCAATGCGAGAGAGGCCAACAACAAGCGGCTTGAAATCTTGTTCGACATGAACGGTTTCCTCGTCAACCTGGACGTACCCGACGTGTATCTAGGGCTATTTATCGTGTTAACCTGGGCGAAACTTGCGGATTTTTCCGGTTCTGCGGAAAAAAACACCTGGCAATTGCTAGCACAGCAGGAGAATGCCCACCGGGAACGAGAAGACCGCCTGAATCCCTCTTCTCTTCGCCTTAGCGATGCTCGACTTATCCGGAAATGGAAAACGCCCTCGACCAGCTCAATTCGGCCGGTCGAGGGCGGTAAAGTTCGTGCATTTCGCGAGCGATATGGCTTGCTAGTCCTTGAAGTCCAGCATCCACCAGCCATCGTCCCATTCCAGTGTCACCTTGCGCCATCCCAAGGGAACCTGGGGATAAGGATAGAACGGACCAATGAAGGGCCAAGCGGTAGGCGAGTACTGCTTCGGATAAGTAAGTGCCGCGTAGTTTGGGTGAGCGGCATAGCTCGGCCACGCATAGCCGGGCAAATGCGGCTGATCATAGCTAGCACGCGCTACCCCACCGCCAGCACCAGGAACATACGCCGGATGCGGCTGGCCCATTCCAGGCCCCATGCCGGGTGCTCCGGGAGCCCCAGGCATAGCACGGCTGGCCATACGGGCCGAACGTCCCACGGGAACGGGTCCGCGTGCACGTCGCGCAACGGGCGTCGCTTGCGGAGGCATCGGCTGGCTCGAGAGCGCTTCCTGGACAGCCGGGGCGGCTGGACCTGGTGCCGACTGGTCACCTTGAGCATGTGCCAACGATGTTGCTAGCGACGCACAAACGGCGATCGCTAAAGACAATCGGTATCCTCGCATCATTTCCTCCTGACTCGCACAAATGCATGAACTGCTTAGTTTGTTGTCCTGACAGTCGTGACCGAAGCCACTTACTGACGACCGCGCACCGCTGCCGACAGTCTGCCTGACTATAGATGTCGGCTAATGATTGTGCGGAAAAGGAGGATTTTTTCGATTTTGGCGATGATTCCAGTCGTGCCGCCGCTGTCAGCGCCAGCACCGCCAGGGTGTTCGCCACAACGGCTGCGCAGGTGCCAGCCGACAACGATCAAAAGCGCGTGCTGTCTGAGCGCCAGATTAGACCGCGAACGGCTGTTCGGTTCGACGTCCAGTCACCGTCGCCCCTACGATCATGACTCCGAGCGTCAGGCCCGATGTGATCCAGAAGCCGGTTGCCATGTGCATCGAGAAGATGGCCGTTGTACCGACCACGGCGAGGCAAAGATAGAAAAGGTACTGACAAGGCGTTTGACCGCGGGAGCCCTCGCTCGCGCGGGCCGCCCACGTGCAGGCAAGCCCTAGTACATGGACGGTTATAAAGAACCAGATCAGTTCTTCATTAAGAGAAGCTAGCATCAATGCAATTCCTCGAATTCCTTTTCGAGTCCATAACCGCTTCGCGCTCCGCGCAAATTCCATGCGGTCCGATGAATTCCAATAGAGCGATTTGCGTGCCAGACGCGAGAAAGAATCTTGGTGGAGATGAGAGAAGTGCCCGAACGCCTGGAAAATACGGCACTTACCGGTATTCCAGAAACCATGGCTCGTCGAGTGCTAGCAGCCGCAAAGTTTCCCCATAACTTCACGACGGTTGCAGAACGTACAAGAAGAGCGTCTACAAGAGATGGGCGCCGATCGCAGCTCTCTCCGAGCAAGCAAGATGGCTACCGGGCGGATCAGCGCGCAGCAAACCAGACGGCCCAAAAAAGGACAGAAAACCGCGTCGAATGAAGAAGGGGATACGCTAGCGGTGCGGTCTTAGCCGCGTCGCCAGTTATTTCGTTGAGACATCCCTCGACGGGCCGGCGTTCGCTTCTTGCAGTAATCGGGGCGACGCCGTTTCTTGAATTTGGGATCAACCGCACGTGACTGTTCATTGCCGTCACGGTCAATCTCGTCAGTAAGATAGTCAAGTTCGTTCCTAGTCATCAGCTCTAACTCCTACTCAAAGGGACTCAAACTCGGATTGCAGGGTAGGCGACACTCGCCACCCAAAAAAACAACCTCCAGGCGAACAATCACCCCGAGGCTAACGGCTATTTCTGACAGGACGCGACGAGCGACGAGATCGCACGGGCGTTCGCTTCCTGGTATATTCCGACGGACGCCGAGGGCGGCTGGTAAAGGCCGTGGACGTGTACGATGGCACCCCACGTTCCAGTCGATCCTCGTCGCAGTTAACTTGGTTCCAGGACATTTGCTACTCCGTATGACCGCCACCGGCGGCAAGCTTTTAAATCGCCCGCTCTACGAAGCTGGCGCACGTTTACCAGCCGCATCCATATGCAAGCAGCGGGCCACCGAGGCGAACTGCGCCGGAACGAGTGCCCGCAACCATTTACTCAGAAAGGACTTAAGAAATCCGGAACGATTTCAGATCCTGAGAAACAACACCCCTAGATGGGACGATCTGAACTCAAACGCCCCAAACAGGACCTCACCTGGGTTATTTAGCCCCAATTAATTTGGGTCAAATTGACCCTATTTCGTCCATCTACGGACATGGCCATTTCCGGGCAGCCGGCAACCGAGACACTTAAAACTGGCCTCAGCCCAACCCAACAACGCCCTATTTCGCCTGTCACACGGGCGACCTACCACACAGACAAGGATGTACCGCCCATCATGAGCAAGCACGCTGAGAACGCCGAGCCTGAGAAGACCGACAAGCCTTCGGCCAAACTGGTAGCCCCGTCGCTGCCTTACCTGCCACAGGACCCGAAATCGTATCGTCCGGCCATTGGCTTGATTGGCTGTGGAGCAATCACGGTTGAGCACTTGGCCGCTTACCGTACAGCTGGCTACAACGTGGTCGCCCTATGCGATCTCGATAAGGAGGCCGCCAAGCAGCGGCAAGCTGAGTTCTTTCCCGACGCGGACGTTTACACCGACCACCTGGAACTACTGCGGCGAGATGACATCGAAATCGTCGACATTACAACCCACCCGGAGGTCCGCGCGCCGCTGATTACCGCCGCCCTTGAAGCTGGCAAACACGTGCTCAGCCAGAAGCCGTTTGTGCTAGACCTGGTAGTCGGCCGCCGATTGGTCGACCTGGCCGACAAACAGCAGGTCCAACTGGCGGTAAATCAGAACGGCCGCTGGGCTCCGCACTTCAGCTACATGCGTCATGCGGTTGCCGCCGGATACATTGGCAAACCACTAGCGGTCCACGCGGCTGTCCACTGGGACCACGGCTGGGTCGCGGGCACCCCGTTTGAAAAAATCAAGCACCTGATCCTGTTCGACTTTGCTATTCACTGGTTCGACATGTTGACCTGCGTCATGGGCGACGCGGAACCGACGCGGGTCTTCGCTTCAACCAGCCGCTCCGCGTCCCAAACCGTGAAGCCGGACCTGATGGCACAAGCTCAGATCGAATACGATTCGGCGCTCGCCAGCTTGGTGTTCGATGGCGCGGTATCCCATGGCGCCCACGACACCACGTACGTTGCCGGCTCCCTGGGCACGCTGCGCAGCGAAGGCCCGGACCACGATCACCAGAAAATGACCTGGTGCGTTGGCGAGCAAACCGCTTCGCCGGAGCTAGAAGGGATGTGGTTTCCTGACGGCTTTCACGGCACGATGGGCGAGTTGATGTGCGCTATCGAAGAGAACCGCGAGCCGACACATAGCGGGCGAAACAATCTTCGCAGCCTGGCACTCTGCTATGCCGCCGTGGCCAGTGCCGAAACCGGAGAGCCAGTGAAGCCCGGCACGGTTGAAAAAATGCCCGTTTAGAAGAGGTCACTTACACACTGCCGGCAACTTGGCCGACATACTGGCCGCTCCACTCAAATACAATATTCGAGCCAGAATCTATTGACGTCGGCTGACCACAAACTCTGGCAGGGCGAGCAGCGTTCGTTGAGCATCGCTTTCCGGCAAATCGGCGACAGCCTCGCCGGCCCGCTGAGCAAATTTCTTCGCCTGATCCTGGGCATAGGCAAGAGCGTCACTCTCACGCAATCGGTCAAGCAACGCCTGCCGACGTTCGTCGGCCGCTAACTCCAAGATGGCATCGAGTTCCGCCCGAGCCACGGCGTCGGCCTTCGACAGAAGCCTTATCAGCGGCAGCGTCGGCTTCGCCTTTTCCAGATCGGTACCGAGCGATTTTCCGGTCGCGTCCTCATCGCCAAACACGTCCAGCAAATCGTCCGCAATCTGGAACGCGATCCCGAGATCGCGGCCGTATTTCTCGAGTTTAAGTCGCAGAGCCTCGTCCGCTCCTCCGTAGCAGGCCCCTAGGAGACAGCAGCAAGCAGTCAATTCAGCCGTCTTGGCGTCAATAATTTCGAAATACTGTTCTTCGCTCAGATCGTAGTTATTCCGATTGGAGACCTGTAGCATTTCACCTCGACAAACGACATTCGTCGAACGGCCAATACACTGGGCCGCGAATGTGCTCTCCAGCGTGCTTGCCAAATAAAACGAGTGCGAGAACAGGTAATCGCCCAACAATACACTGACTTCGTTATTCCAACGCGCGTTGACCGTCTCTCGATGCCGTCGCAGGTCCGCCTCATCAAGCACATCGTCGTGGATCAATGTCGCGGTGTGGATCATCTCCATGACCGCCGACAACAGGAGATGCTCGTCTTTGATCTGTCCCGTTGCCTTTCCGGTCAACAGCAGAAGAGCGGGACGCAGACGCTTGCCAGACAACCGTCCGGCATGCCGAACTAGCTCATCCACGAAAGGATAGTCACTACGTAATTCACGCTGCAGGATCTCTTCGACTTGGACCAATTCATCACGAATTGGACCATAAAGGACTTCTAGCGGATTCGCCTTCGCCGCGTCCGATGCCGCCTTCGTGTGGCGTTCGCCCTTCGCCCGGCCGAGCTCTAGAGATACCGTCGATCCATTCGTCATGTTGTCATTCCTTTTCCGCGTGAAACCACAGTTCACGAAACGTCCGCGGATCACTTCCGCTTAAAATGCCCACTCCGACCGCCGGTCTTTTCCTCGAGCTGAACCTGCTCGATCACCATCTCACGGTCCATCGACTTGCACATATCGTAGATCGTAAGGGCCGCCACGCTGACTGCTGTGAGCGCCTCCATCTCGACCCCGGTCCGAGCGTTCACTGCTGCAGAACACTCGATGCCAATTACATCCTCCTTGCACACGTCGAAATCGATCGTTACAGAGTCGAGCCCCAAAGGATGACAAAGCGGGATCAACTGCGAGGTTTGTTTCGCAGCCATGATTCCCGCGAGTCGGGCCACCTGCAGCACGTCGCCCTTCTTGTGATCCCCGCTCTTGATACGTTCAAGCGTCGCCTTCTGCAGACGAACTCGTCCACTTGCGCGAGCCATCCTGTCGGAAACGGGCTTACTGCCCACATCGACCATGCGGGCGGCTCCCTCTTCATCGAAATGCGTCAATTCGCCCAACGGACACTCCTGGCTTGCAGGCCGCTTACTCAATAAATGCACATTCTTGGATGTGCATCGAAATTCACAATTTACGCGGGCCGTATTCTATGATTTCAGCCCACCATCGGGATAGGAGGCATCTGGCCCTCAATCGGCCTTCGAGGTAACAATTCCGGACACCCACAGGCAACTAACCTCGATGTCCTACGGCTGTCTTGTACCTAACCGTCGGGAAATCCTCGGCGCAACTACGATTTCCAAGGCCCGGGCCAAACCGAGCCACCTGCAGGAGACATCATGTAAGCCAGCGCAGCCCCCAAACACCGTAAAGCACGAGAGTTTGGAAGTTGAGACCGAGAAGCGGTCCCCAAAAGAAAAACTCCGGTGACAAGTCACCGGAGAATATTTAACCGTCACGGGGGTCCGCCCGTGACGGGTTGAGCGGAAGCGGCGAAGCAACCTTTAAACGGGTCGAACGCTCGCCCGGTTAAGGCGAGCGTTCGAGGATCCCGTGATTCGCTTATACCAACTCTTTCTTGGCACCGATCAGCGTTCGCAGACGTTCGGCCAACAGAGCGGCATCGAACGGCTTTTTGAACGTTTCGTTGATCGTCGAGCGATCGAAGCTCATCGTAGCACCGTCATCCGGCAGCAAGGCGATGAGGATCGTCTCGGTGAACTCGGTGTTGCGTCGCAGATTCTGACAAATCTGCAGGGCTTCAACGTGGCCGATCGAGAAGTCGACAATAATACAGTCCGGGTGAAAGCTTTCGGACTGAATGCCGGCTTCAAAACCACTGGCGGCGGTAGCGACCTTAAAGGACTTCTCCGCCGGAAGCTCTCGCTTCAGGTTTTCCATGAGGACCTGATCTTGAGCGACGATCAGCACTTTGGCCATCGCTTCATCTTCCAGGTCGCCCAAGGGCATACCGTGTTCCTTGAGGAACTTGATCAAATATTCGCGCGGAATTCGTCGGTCTTGCGATCCAGGGATTCGGTATCCCTTGAGTCGTCCCGAATCGAACCACTTGCTCACCGTGCGCGGGGCCACTTTGCAGATCTTTGCGACCTGTCCGGTTGTGAAGACCTTCATTGCAGGCTCTCCATTGCTCTCGCTTGTTATCGCGTTCTCGTTCACACCCAGCAAACCTTGCCGAGTGGAACATCATGTCCCTTGCTTACGAATCAGCGGCCTGATCTTTTTCCGGTCCATCCCGCCGGCTGTGGGAAGACCGGCCATTCGTAAACATCTGGGTCGGGACTTATACGTCAACTCGCCTTATGGGGCAGTGGTTCAGTTCCTTCTGATCTGCGCCTATGCGAAACATCTAATCGACGATGCTCGTGCAAATTAAGCAAACAAAATCCAGTTGCCGTTGCCGTTTATCAGCAACCCGTGGACTGCACTTCTTGCCTAACTTGTCGAACAGGGTCGACCGGCAAACTTCAGCGGAAGTAGGGAGGGACAAGCGACAAGCAGTACCAGGCCAATCTCCTAGCAATACTCGATAGAGGCAGGCGCCTCTGGGCTTGTGGTCCCCCCGGACCGTCCGTCGAGCAACGCGGCGTTCGCTGCCAAGTCGCTCGATGGACAAGCCTTCCGAGAGTTAGTTTCGAGATTTAGGGGGGTGTTCCTTTAGAAAGTTTCGCAAGTCGTAGCGCTCAGGCCGGTCAGACCATCGATAACGAAGGTTCCAAACGGTTTGAATGCATAAGGAATATCAGCACAACCCGTTAAGGAATCTAGGGTTAACGCATCCGGCTATGTCAGCTCTACCGGTTACTCGCGCCTGCACGGAATGCGAAAAAAAATACCACTGAGGTGGGCTTGAGGGTGTCGGTCCCTAGGCGATGTAGGTGGGAAAGCTCCGGTTATTCCGGATCTACGGCGCAGATGACAGGCTCGATTGCGCTTGCGATCACAATTGGCCAGCGCAATGATTCCAATGCCACCAACAGATCTGTTGAGCCCAAACAGGACAGCACGTGATGGCCGCAGTGGCGAGTGAATCGACAAAGATGCGATAACGCGGGATCGCTAGAGAAGCGTCACTGGTAGCAAACGTGTTTCAAGCTTGGCACATGCTCAGACACGCAGAAGAGCGCTATGCCGCTTGCGGCTCGTCGCCTGCATCTTCGGCCTGATCCTGCGATCCGGCGACGCTCGATCCGCCATTCAGCTCTGGATCATTATCGATGGCCGACTGCTTAATGTGACCATCTTCCGAGACGTCGTCGAAGCGAACCGAAACCCGCTTGGAGATACCGGACTCCTGCATCGTGACGCCATAGAGCGTGCCTGCGCTGGTCATCGTCTTCTTACTATGCGTAACGACAATGAACTGGGTGAGGACAAGAAAGTCCTGCAACACCTTGGTAAATCGCTCGATATTTGCCTCGTCGAGAGCCGCATCGACCTCGTCGAGCACACAGAAGGGGCTTGGCCGGCTGCGGAAAATAGCCAGCAAGAGAGCCACACAGGTCATTGTCTTCTCGCCACCGCTGAGCAACGAAATGCTGCGGGGTTCCTTGCCGGGCGGTCGGGCGACGATTTCCAAGCCGCTTTCGAGGATATCGATGTCATCCTCGATTATGATATCAGCCTGACCACCGCCGAAGAGCTTGCGGAAGAGTTCACGGAAGTGCTCACGCACGGTCTCGAGCGTTTCCGTGAACAGTCGGCGGCTATCTTCGTTGATTCGCTCAATGATTGCCTGCAGTGACTTCTTAGCATCGGCCAGGTCGTCATGCTGCGTGGAAAGCTCGGCGAATCGGTTCTCGTGTTGTTCCAGCTCTTCAAGAGCCTCGAGATTCACGTTTCCAATATTATTGATTTTGCGCCGCAGATCGGAGATTTCTTCCTCGACGACCTCCCGCTCGTGCTGCTCTTCGTCGGTCGGCTCGTGCTCCAATTCCGCCAACTCAATCTCATAGTCTTCACGGAGTCGCTGAGCCAGCGTTTCCCTTTGGTGGCGAACTTCTCCGGCGGCCAGATCCTGCTTGTGGATCTTCTCCTCCATCTTTCGCACCCGAGATCGCAGTTGCTGGGTGGAACTGGTCAGTTCGCCACGTTCCTGTCGCAACTCGTCTCGGCGCCCCCCCAGCGATACCGTTTCCTTGCTGGCCTCCTCCTTGGCGAGATACAGTTCAGCAACTTCGGCTTCGGCCTGTAGAATGCGGCGCTGCGATTCGCGGGCTTTCTCCGTTGCCTCCGTTAAATGACGACGAGCGTTCTCAACGGTTCGCTGGCGTTCTTGCTGATCTTGCTCGAACTGCTGCTTACGGACGAGCAGATGATCCAATTGCTGCTCGCTCTTGGCCAACTCGACTTTTGCCAATGTCGCAGCTCGACCATGACTCGCTCGTTGTTCCTCAAGACGCTCGATTTCGTCTGTGTCTTCGGCCAACTTGCTTTCCAGGACCGCAACCCGCTGTTCGACTTGCTCTAAAACCGTCTTTGCCTCGGCCAGCGATTCCGCAGCGTCAGCCGACTCCTGCTCTGCCGCGACAACCTGCTCTCGAGCAACCTGACGTTGCTCTTCGATCCGATCACATCGCTCCTCAGCGGCTCGCAGGCGAACCTGATGTACGCCGAGTGACTCCTGCAGCTCGGCGCACTTCTTGCCGACGTCAGTCTGCTCTCTTTGCACCTGAGCGATCTTGGCGGCCGCGTCATCTGCGTCACCTCGAAGCCGCTGTTGGTCTGTCTTCAGTTCGGTGATTCGCACCGACAGAGCCCGTAACTCGCTACGTCGTGAGACGAGACCACCGACAGCCGTCCGAGGTCCAACGCAGATGCTTCCGTCAGCGGCAACCGTTTCGCCGGCACGGGTCACAAAATCAACGTTCGGATTCGATTCAGCCAGACGAATGGCATCTTCCAGACTCTCAACGACCCAGGTATTCCCAAGCAATCGCTCAGCAAGCGGCAGGTAAGCCGGGCTCGCTTCGACAAACCGATCGGCTCGCCCCAGCACTCCGGGCTGGCCGCCAAGATCTACTGAGTTTTGTTCGCCTCTGTTAGTCGAGGAAATATCGAGCTGCACCAATCCGACTCGACTGTCGACCGCTTTCGCCTCAGGACCTTCCAGCCACTGTTTGAGTTGTTCGCGTGACTCGACAACCAAGTACCCCGCTTTCTCGGACAGTGCGATCTCAATGACCGAGGCCATTTCGATGCCAACTGGGAGCACGTCAACGACCAGGCCGTGAATCGTCCCAAGAGGACTATCGGGATCGCTACCTGCTGAGAGCAACAGTTGCTTGACCGCGGATGCGACCCCCTCCTGTCGGCGTTCGAGCTCCTCTAGCACCGCCGAACGTTCCTCCGCCGCGGCGAGCTGCGAGTTCAACGTCGAAATCTCTTCCTGGACAGCATCCCGCGCTGTGGTCAACGCCGCCAGCTCTTCTTTGATACTGTCCCATTTCGCGTCGTATTCCGCCAACTCGTCGGTAGCCGTAGCCAAAGCCTGCCGGCTCCGCTCTCGCTCGGAGGTTGTCTCCGAGAGTTCCTTTGCCAGAGAGGCAAGAGATTCCTCACATCGAGTCCGATTGACACCAATCGCGTCCACTCGCGAAGAGACGGCACTGATCTCGTTCCCCAACTGCCCAGCATCGCGAAGTCGCTCGGTCAGTTCAGCTCGCCGCGTTTCGCTCTCCTGGCGAACTTGATCAAAACGCTCTGTTGCCTCGGTCAGTTGTCGCTCGCTATCGGCAACCAGAGCCGCCACCTGTTCGTGGCGGTGCTGCGATTCCTCGACTTCTGACGTCGTATTGGCCAGTTGTTCGGTTAAATCGTCGGCCCGGTTGGCCGTCGCTGTGATCTGATCGCGACAGCGCTGAATCTCCGCCTGAAGCTCATCGCCACGCGAGCGTTCATGAACAATGGACGATTCACAGGCCGCGATTCGTTCGCTCTGGCGACCAATGTTTGCTTCGCACGCCCGCAGTTCATCCTCGACGCCGGAAACCTCCGACTCCAGTTCGACAATACGGACCTCGGCCGCCTCAGCCTCCGCACCACTGGCAACGACCGTCTCTCGCAGTTCAGTAAGCTCGCCCTCAAAACGCTCAAGCTCTTCGGTAAGCCGGCGCCAGTCGGTCAAACCAACCTGAGTCCGCAACTCTTGCAGGCGATCGGTATATTCCTTGTAACGGCGAGCCTTGGATGCCTGACTGCGAACGGTGCGTAGTCGCCCGTCGACCTCATCGATAATGTCGGTCATCCGCAGCAGGTTTTGCTCGACGCGATCGAGGCGCCGAATGGCGTCCGCCTTCTTTGCCTTGAACCGACTAATGCCGGCCGCTTCTTCAAAAATCAGACGACGGTCGCGCGGCGACGACTGCAAGAGCACGTCCACCTTGCCCTGCTCGATAATGCTGTAGGCCTGCGTCGAAACGCCCGTGCCCGCAAAAAGATCGCGAATATCGCGCAGTCGAGACGGCTGCCCATTGATCAAATACTCGCCTTCGCCACTGCGATAGACACGCCGTCCGACGTGAACTTCTTCAGAATCGATCGGCAACCGACCATCGCGATTGTCGAACGTCAGCATGGCCTCGGCGCAGTTCATCGCCCGCCGGGCACCCGAGCCGTTGAAGATGACGTCCGCCATCTCCTTGCCTCGCAGGCTCTTAACGCTCTGCTCGCCTAGAACCCACTTAATCGCATCAACAATATTCGATTTGCCCGAGCCATTGGGCCCCACCACGACGGTGATTCCCTTCGGGAATTCAAATCGAGTCTTGTCGGCGAAGCTCTTAAAGCCAGTAAGTTCTAGGGCCTGGAGCATGGGAGGGAACAATGAGGAAGGTGGGAGCCGAACCACCACCTCTGAGGGGTGGACTTTGCCCGGCGTTGGGGAAGCAATCTATTCTACCAAATCTGCCGCCCGCCGTTTGACAACCGAATCCAGCCGAACGCACGCGGATTTAGTACCCGCGGACCCGTCCAGAATCCTCCCCACCCGGCCAATCCACCGGCCTCAAGCGGCTACTGGTCCGCCGGCTATCGGTGCCGTAGTCGAGACCTGATTCGGCAGGATTCGCCATGATCGGATTACGCTGATAAGCCCGTCCTTCTTGAGCCACGGCGTCGACCTCGAAGCGGCAACTCAATGCTCGACTCGCCTTGGCTTGGCTCAATGCGTCAACCACATCCGGGTAGGTACCACCGAGGCTAATAATCCCACGAATGACATCATCCACGCGATTCGTGGTTTCGATCGCCTGATTTTCATGCCTTGCGGAGAACCGAGTCAGTCGCACGCGGCCATCTTCCGTCCCGTTAATCATGATGGTCCGTCCCGCCTCCAAAACCATCGGCGTCACGAATGAGACGTTCGAGCCGAACACCACAACCTCAGGTCGCTTGGCTCGCGTCACGTGAACCATAGCTGGCCCGGTGCTGCGAACGACATGCATATTGAGCTGACCATCAAGATCGTCGCCACGCACGAGCGGATGGCGCGAGTTAGCTTTCCAAAGAGCATGAAACGCTCCGTAGCGGGCTTCGGCACTCGCTGCATCCAACAGAGAGACGAGCGAGTCGTAAGCCTCGGGAGAATCCATCACGCCCAACGCGGCAAGAGCACGGGCCCGGAAGGCCGGCTCGTCCCGAGCAACCTGAGCCAGCGTTGCTGCGGCATCGGGGTCATCCAAGTAAGCCAGCGATTCGGAAGCATAGAACCGAACCTCGACGTTGTTCGACGCGAGGCCCTTCTTAAGCGTTTCGATGGCCTCATCGCCAATCGCCTCCAATCGCAAAGCGGCCGTTGAAGCCGAAATGGAATCCTGCAGCTGCCGCTCTAGCAAACGAATGCGAGCGTGCCTCTGCCGATCGTTTTCGCTCACCGCAACACTGCGAATCACCTCGAAATAGCGGCGAATATTGTTTTTATAGCGGGGATGAACCCTAAGTTCGATGTACTCATCGCTCTTAGGCGTCGCCACCGGGACCGTGCGCCCCTGCGACTTCACGAAGAACCGTTGGTTGATCGCATCACCGATGCGACGGCTGTTCTGTACGCCCTGCGAAGCGGGTCGAAGCGTCAGGCCGAGCGGACGCGACTTCGTAGCAACCGCACCGCCGAGCACAACACCTCGCAATTGCGACTCCGGATTTCGCTTCTTATCGGGAACAGGGTCGACCAGCAGACGCCCCTTAGCAACTGCCGATACGTGACCTTCTCGATAACGCCCTCCCAGCCGGACATACTCGCGAAGTCGAACCTCAAGCAACGTCCCGTTGGCCAGGCTGGTCGTCTTCGATTTCTTAGGCACCAGAACTTCGACATCGATCGGATCGCCCTTCTGAATACCCGGAGGCAACAGACCACGAACCTTCACCAGCGACGTTCGGGGAGACGACAGGAACTGGTCGGGGTTGGGTACGCCACGACGCTGAATCTCTTCGATCATCGCCGCTCGACCGGGCCCCAAGGGGGGATCACTACCGGTACCAGGAAGTTCAATGACCAAACCTACCGCGTCAACACGAAGAGGATGCACACCAAAGGGCACCGTCATCGATCGCACCAGGTCGACATCGGCCACCGCTTCTTCCAATGCCTCGGGGCTTTGCATCCGCATCGCTGTCTGGGCACAACCTCCCAACATCGCTACCCAACTAGGGATAGCAACGAGGGCAACCGCACTACCTAGCAATTGACGACGCCCAACACTCTTTGTTTCCCGGCTGTTCTGCATTCCATTGCGCCCGAGCTATAGGTCTGACCGCATCCTTGCGGCCTACGTAAACGCCTACTTGATAACGTCAAGTGACGCCGCACCGACTCTTCCCTTGTTCCTGAAAAGACCGGTAGTCGCGGGCGAACGATACGGAAGCAAAGCGAGGCGGTCAACCCGTTTTTCCTAACCGAGTTACGAATTTCCCCCTCCCCCGCCGACGAGTACTAGCAGAACATGGCCCCGCCAACAGAAAACAGGTCTCCGCCTGGCCTCAACGTGGGTCGCTTGCACCGCTAGAATCGAGTCCGTTGGCAGCGTTAAACAGAGCCGCCGCCAGAAAAACAGCCTCACATACCACCGAGTACCATCGTGGCAAAACGATCCATAAACGGCCTTCGCACCATTGTCACCGGCGCCTCTGCCGGCATAGGGCGACAAATCGTCCTACAACTCGCCAAGGCAGGCGGCCACTGCGTCGCGACCGCCCGTCGAGAGGAGCCACTGCTAGCGCTCGCCGAGGAAGTTCGCCAGATCGGCAGTTCCACCGGAGCGAAGATCGAAATTGTCACCGGAGATGTCACATCCGCCGATGTTCGGCGGGCAATGCGAGACAAGGCGGTCGAAGCCTTTGGCGGACTCGATGCCGTGGTTAACAATGCTGGCGTCGGCGCCTTCGGACGTTTCGACGAGAGCGATGAAGCCCGTCTCCGCCAAATCATGGAGGTCAACTTCTTCGCCGTCGCCGAGATGACTCGCGAAGCACTGCCGCTACTCAAGCAAGGGGATCGATCGATCGTCGTCAACGTCGGCTCCATTCTCGGCCATCGGGCGATTCCCCGCATGAATGAGTATTGCAGCAGCAAGTTTGCACTCCGGGCTCTCAGCGAAACCCTTAGGGTCGAATTCAGCACACTCGGAATTGATGTCCTGCTGGTCAGCCCTGGCACGACGGAAACCGACTTCTACGACCAGGTCGTTCACGGCCGGGGCAATGTCCCCTGGAACAAGGGGAAAGGAGTCACCGCGGAGACTGTGGCCAAGGCGACCGTCAAGGCGATGGCCCGCGGGAAACGGGAGATCATTCCCAACGGCCCCGGCAACATGCTCGTTTGGGCCAGCAAGCGGGTTCCCGGCATTATCGACCGAGTTCTTAAGCGTTACGCCTAGTCGGACGGCAACCAGCAGGGAAAACCCGCCATATTCGAGCCGGATTTGCAGGTTTACTGCAGGGCAATTAGGCTCGAATATAGGCCCCTGGGACCCACGACTGGCCAGTAGTTGCTCGCGTTTTAGCAGGCTCGGATGTCGCGAGGTTCCCGCATCGGAGCAGGAAAAATAGACCGAGGCGTCCGACATGATTCGCTTACTAACGCTCGCAGTTGCTGTCATCTTGCTATCTGGCTGTCCGCAACCCCCTGCGCCGCAAAATGGGGCGGACGACACGGAGCAGAATGGCACCGAGGAGAAAAACGGCGGCGAGAAACAGAATGGCGACCAAAAGCCACCGGAGCAAGAACCAGAGCACGACAAGCCCAAAACGTCCCTTCGTGAACAACACGAAGACGAAATCACAACGACCATCGGACGGGCGATACTGGATGTCCTCGACGAAACGGAAGAGGGAAGTGACGAGAAGCGGGCTGAAATCATTCGCACTCTCAAGAAAAACAACGACGCCCTGTGGCGTGCCCGCGGCTCCCGAGCAAGGGAGCTGATCCTGCGGAATAACAATCCGCGACGACGAACTCTTTACGTTCCACCTCCGCCAGAATAGGCGGAGCGGCAAGCGAGTTCTCCCTCTTTCTGGACAACGATCTCTCTATTAGTCCATGCACCCCCGCCCGCCCTCCTGGGCTTTCCCTTGCATTGCAGCGAGACCGCTCGCCCACGCTAGCACTGCGCGCGTTCGGCATCGCTAGCCATGCCTTCCTCCGGCTGAGATCGTTGCAATCGTTGTAATCGTCATCTTTTACTAAATCCGCACGAGGTGGTGGTTCGATAACGGAAGCGAGACGAGGTGCGTCGTCGCTGTTGGCGCGTGGT
>Ga0180437_10003368_pt1 | contig 23883 bp, 24 predicted proteins | sample SS_ome_4_FD_132410 | JGI IMG/M metagenome (GOLD analysis project Ga0180437, IMG submission 132410) | Hypersaline lake sediment archaeal communities from the Salton Sea, California, USA - SS_3_D_1 metaG | ecosystem: Environmental > Aquatic > Non-marine Saline and Alkaline > Hypersaline >... | reverse complement strand
GTTGATAGCATTGTACATGGCCGGGACGCCCGGATAAAGGGTGGCTTTATATTTCTGCAAACTCTCGAGCACGTCAGTGATATCGCGCGGGTCGGGGATCATCACCATTGCGGCCGCCGAAGCGATCGCAAAACACATCCCGGCTACCATCCCGTACACGTGGAACAACGGCAGCGCCATCATCACCACTTCCGTCCCCATCCGCACATCTGGCACCCAGGCCTGGATCTCAAGCGCATTTGCAACCAGGTTGCTGTGCAGTCCAATTGCCCCCTTCGGAATCCCGGTCGTGCCGCCGCTGTACTGCAAAATGGCGATATCGTCCGGGTAAACCTCCACAGGCGGGCGGTCTTCGGGCTGGTGCTCCTCGATCAGGTCCTTCATCCAGAAATCGCCGCCAGCAAGTTCAACCCTGAATCCGCCTTTCTTCTCCTTCAACAAACCAAACAGGAATGCCAGGATCGGCGGCAGGGTTTCCTTGATATTTGTTACGACAACTTTATTTATCTTTGTATCGGGCTGCACTTTTTTAACGGTGTTGTAATAGTTGCTCATCACAACCAGGGTCTCGATTCCGGCGTCATTCGCCTGGTGCTTCACCTCGCGCTGCGAGTAAAGCGGGTTGATCGCCACCACCACCCCGCCCAGCTTGAGCACTGCAAAATAGGCCATAATAAACTGGGGCGAGTTAAGCATATATATCCCGACCCGGTCGCCCTTCTTAACCCCGATCCCTGCCAGGCCGGCAGCAAGCCGGTCGCTGAGCGTGTCCATCTCCCGGTAGCTGATCCGGGCTCCTTTAAAGACCGAGCAGGTCGAATCGGGGTAATTTCTGGCTGATTCTTCTAACAGGTGAAACAGGGGGACATCCGGGTAATTTATGGTATGAGGAACGCCATCATCGTAGTTATTTAACCAGGGTTTCTGGTCCATTTCCGCCTCCCAACATTACAGTTATTTAATGGTGTACCCTTGACCGGTTATAAATATAGTATAGAAAAATACGCCCAGAAAGTCAATCTTTATTAATTATTGCCCCCTTTATATTCAATTCAAATTGCCGCAATCGCCAGGTCAAAGGGGATTATCCAGCCAATCCCGGATATAGGCTGTCAGCTCCACTGCAATCCGCTCCCCTACCGGGTACCAGCGTATGCGGGGATCACCCCGCTTGAACCAGTTCGCCTGGCGGCGGATATATATGCGGGTCGCCCGGCGCATCTCCGCCCGGGCCTCTTCGATCGTAATCATACCCTGCAGGTAACGGACAACCTGTTTGTAGCCAATCGCGGACATTGCAGGCAGTTCAGGCGAGTACCCCGCCTCCAACAGAGCTCGCACCTCATCCACAAACCCGGCTTCAAACATGGCTTCAATCCTGCGGTCGACCCGTTCATATAGCTGCGGGCGGGGCATATCCAGCCCCAGGGTTAATATCCGGTAGACTGGCTCCTGGCGGCTGGACTGTTGTGAGAACCGCCTACCGGTAATAAAAATCACTTCCAGTGCCCGGATTGTCCTCCTCAGGTTATTGGGTTCAATTTTCCGGGCGGCATCCGGGTCGATCTCCTCCAGTCGCCTGTGCATACCCCTGGAGCCGGTTTCCCTGGCCCAGTTTTCAAGCGCTGAGCGCATTTTAACCTGCCCCGCTACCGGCGGCGCCCGCCAGCCTTCAAGCACCGCCCGGATATACTGGCCGGTGCCTCCCACCATCAAGGGCAGCGCTCCCCGCCGGTTGATATCCCGGATCCGGATCCCGGCCTCCCGCTGGAATTTCGCCAGACTCCAGGTCTCATCCGGCCAGGCGACATCGACCAGGTGGTGATTAACCAGCCGGCGCTGGGAAAGGGAAGGCTTGGCGGTTCCGATATCCATCCCCCTGTACAGGGTGCGTGAATCGGCGCAGACAATCTCCGCCTCCAGCATTTCAGCCGCCTGGATGGATATGCCCGTTTTACCCACCCCGGTAGGTCCGAGGATCAGGACCAGCGGGATCCGGGAGCTGTCCTCCCCGTCCGCGCTTTCATTCCGCTTCAATTCCGCTGAGCGCATTTTCAAAATGGGTGAACTCTGGTTTTTCCTGCCCTTCCCTTACCTGGACGGTGATCACATCCACCCTCCAATCCAGGTCGAGTTCGGGATGGTCCTGCAGGTATGCCTGGGCGGAGGCGAACATATGCTCCTGTTTGCGCCTGTTTACCGCAACCTCTGGCGGCCCAAACAGATCTCCCGTACGTGTTTTTACCTCGACAAACACCAGCACCGGCTCAGGATCAGGGCTGCCGGGTCCAGCAGGCATGTGCCTGGCAACCAGGTCAATCTCGCCGTACGGCGTGCGAGCATTCCTCGTGACGATTGTATAGCCTTTAGCGGATAGATACGCCTCCGCCGCCGATTCCCCCCAGCGTCCAATTTCAGCCCGCGAACCTTTCATTTTTTGCCCGCCTTAAAATAGCCCCCCACTCTTAACCAGAAATTGGTGGGCCGTTTTTCAGAAATATTAACCACCTCCCGGTAAGCATCCAGCAGTTTCCGGCTGGTATTCTCGATTGCAAATTTTTTTGCCTTTTCCCTGGCGTTCGTCCCCATTACACGCCGGGCCTCGCTATCAGCCAGCATCCGGACCATCATTGCGGTAAATCCAGCCAGATCTTCGTCCGGGACAATGTACCCGGTTACCCCATCTTCGACCGTATCTGAAATCCCGGGAGAGGCAATTCCCAGGACAGGTAAACCGGCAGCCATCGCTTCAATTACAGACAGTGGGTGGACTTCCGTGACGGATGCGGTCACGAAGGCATCCGCCGTGGATAGATAACGCCCGATTTCCCCGTAAGGCACCAGACCGGTTAAGCGGATGCTGTCACCTATACCCATCAATCTGATCCTCTCCTCCAGGTTATCTCTCTCGGGCCCGTCACCGACGATCAATAATTTCACATCAGGGTAAGCCAGCCGGGCTCCATTAAAAGCCCGCAGCAGAAACGGGATGTTTTTCTCAGGACTCAGCCTGCCGGTAAAAATCAGGACTGTATCCTGTGGGTCAAATCCCAGGCTCTCCCGGAGCAGCGAGTCAGATAGGCCACCGTTTCTTGATATATCCAGAAGCGCTGATATTTCGACCCCGTTTGGGATTACCTTAATTGGAACATCAACCCCCATGCCGCTAAGGACCTCTTTCATTCCATAGGAAGGCGATATCACCAGGTCACACGACCGGCAGAAGGAAGGCAGGTATACTTTTATGGCTGGCTCCCCGATCAAATCCCCGGCTATGGGCATGTACGATCTGGCGTAAAGGTCATACCGGGTGTGGTTGGTGAAAATCACAGGAATGCCTTTCCTTCTGGAATAGCGCACCGCCAGCGACCCGCTGATAAATGGGTGCTGGACATGCAGGACATCCATCGTATCAAGCAGGGAACGGGCTTCCCGGGAATATCTCAAATTAAAATATAAGCCAGTGCCTGTGATTGGCAGCCCGGGCGAGCGGATGACGTTACGCTCGCCATCATCCTGGCCCGTGTCGCCAAAAGTGAATATAAAAACATCCTGACCGGTCCTCTCCAGGTAATCTTTGTTCAGCGAAAGGTAGTTGGTCACACCGCTGACATGCGGTTTGTACAGGTCAGCCATCATTCCGATACGCATACGGACTATCCTAAGCCCTGGGGGTTATTCCGTCAAGCAGCCATTTTTGCCATCATATCTTCATACGCTTGTTTGTTTTATAAACGGCAGGTACAATGCGATTATGCAGGAAGCAGCCCGCCATGGTAACCTGCCGCGTGCAGACCAGATCAGCCTCCTGGCCGCGATGATACTGCTGGCATATGCCCTTGCCAGCTTCATCAATGTTCCCGGCCGTGAATTTGGCTTCCAGCTTCCGGGGGTATATCTGTCTTTTGAACTGAACTTCCAGGTAGTCGTCGCGGCTATGGTGACCGGCATGACTGCTGCAGGGACCCGCCAGATCCTGCGCGGCCATCCGCAATTAATGGGTGAAAGCACTGTCGGACACTGGCTGCTCCCGGCGTTGACCTCCCTGGTCATTGGTCTGCCTCTTTACCAACTGTCCCCGGGACTTATCTGGTGGTTCGGGTACCTGCTTGGAGGTGGGTTGTTGATAATGGTTGTCGTGGCAGAATATATCACCCTCGACCAGGAGGACCGTTTCTACACCCCCGCGGCAGTCGGGTTGTTTGCTGTGTCATTCGCTCTTTTCCTGACCCTGGTTATTATTTTACGCATCTCTGCCGCCAGGCTGATTATGATCATGCCAGTGGTGTTTTTTGCCTCCGGGTTGGTCAGCCTGCGGACGCTGCACCTGCGCATACACGCTGAATGGCAGTACATTAACGCCCTGGTTATCGCCGTGATCATCGCCCAGTTCGCGGCTGCCCTGCATTACTGGCCAATTTCACCGGTTTCCTACGGGCTGGCACTTTTAGCCCCGGCTTACAGCCTGACCAATTTTATGGCAAACATCGCCGATGGCCAGACCCCGCGCCAGGCTGTGACCGAACCGGGGCTGGTGCTCCTGGTTATCTGGGGGATCGCTTTCTGGATGCGCTGAAAAGCGGGCCGGCATGAACTCAGCAGAAAGTACTTTCGAAGATCTCCGTATTCCAGGCCCCATCTATACAAATATGAAGCAGCAGGTCAGACGGGAAGCGCCTCTGGAAGCCTGTGGGATCCTGGGAGGGTCCTTTACCAGAGAGATTCGGCAGGCAGAGTGGATCTATCCCGCTCGAAATCAGTTAAAAAGCCCGCTGCAGTACCAGATCGACCCGGTTGACCAGTTGAAGGCATTTGAATACCTGGAGAATAATGGGCTTGAACTGGTAGCGATTTACCATTCCCACCCCGCAGGACCGGAATATCCTTCCGCCCTCGATATCAAGCACCTCTACTACCCCGAAGCGGTCCAGTTGATCTGGTCACCAAAGCGAAAAATGAATTCAGGAAAGATTGGATTGACTGCTGAATGGATTTGCCGGGGATATATGATTGAAGAAGGCCGGGTCAGGGAGATCCACCTGCTGATTTGCCAGTAGTCGCCTGATCAAACCTCATAATAATCGTCCTCATCGGGGGCTTTTGGCTCTTCCCCGTAAATCTGTTGGAAGAGCGCAATTAAATTGTTATGGTGCAGTTCCTGGGCCAGCCCGCCGATCAAAACCCGGCTTTTCCCGCAGTCCTCCACGTTGGAATTGTCCAGAATCTCACGCGGAAATTTACGTCGGGATGATCTCCGAACAACTTTGCGTATGTTGTTCAGATAAGCGATGTTATCCCTGGCGAACAATTCGATCTCACCCCGTAGCACAATATCGCCGTGCCCCTGAACGATGTTCTCCAGGCCCATCCGGGTGATATTTTTTAATGTATCAATAGTCTGGTCTATATCCCCGCCTACGATGTACGGCAGCGGCATGACCGCATCGCCGGCAAAAAGAACCCGGTCCTCTTCAACCAGCACTCCGATATTATCCGGGCTGGGGCCTGGTAAAGGCATGATCCGGAGTGATTTTTTTCCGGCCTGCAGCTGGATTTCGCCGCCATCGAATGTCATATTGGGCAGTACAATCCTGGCGCTCTTAAACGTCGGATTGCTGGAACGGATTTGTTCCAGAGACCGCCGGCCGCGCGTATCCAGGTTCTCCCTGCAGAGATTATGCGCCAGGATGACCGCATCCGGGAAAAAATAATTCCCCCAGGCATGGTCAGCGTGACTGTGGGTGTTAATTACATAACGGATGGGCAGGTTTATTTCCTGCTCGATAAAATCACGGATCGCCCGGGTCTCTTCCGGAAGAGCAAGAGTATCGATTACCACCGCCCATTCTGTGCCGATAACCGCTCCCGCCATGACCTGAGCGTAAATATCGCTCTGGAAGGAATAAACACTATCCGCAATACGTTCTCTTTGAATCATAGTGACAACCGGCTCGCTGGCGTTTTAACGAATACGCCATGGTTCATTATTTAACAATATCTCTCTGGGATTCAATTTTTCTGCGATACCCCCACTAAGGATAGGATCAGGTTCTTCCTGCGAATCTTCTCGGGTAGGCATCTAGTTCACTCGTTTAGGATAGCATAAACCGTGCCCAAAATCAAGAAATATTAATTTTCCTCAAATCTTTAAGAATGGATCCTGCAGCTGTTTCGAATAGACTTGCGTTATAACCAAACTATGGCATAATTACCAACTACATATAGAATATAACTTTTCCGGGAGGAGTAGGGAACATAAGCCTGAACAGAGAAGGCGGTCTCAACTGCTGAAAGCCGCCCCAGAAACGTGTTTCTGAATGTCGTCCGGTGTTTATTGCTGAAGAAAGGACCGTTTACACAGTCCAAGTAGAACAGCACGCAGGCCTCCGTTAAAGGCCATCTCTGGTCAGGAAATTTAATCCAATGACCCGGGAATAGAGAGCGGCGGATTACTAACTCCGCCGAATTGAGGTGGTACCGCGAGACAGGCCCTTTCGTCCTCATTGTGACGGAAGGGTTTTTCAGTTGTAAGATGAATAACCAGGAAAAATCCTATGCGCACCTATCAATTTATGCAGGTTGATGCCTTTACAAGCACCCCGCTGGGCGGGAATCCCTGCGCGGTTTTATTCGACACGGACGACATGGACGATAACACGATGCTTGCAATCGCACGTGAGATGAATCTCTCGGAAACCTCCTTTGTGCGCGGCTCGGAAATTGCGGATTTTGGCGCGCGCTATTTTACACCCGCTTCTGAAATCCCCCTGGCAGGTCATCCAACCATCGCGACAGCACTGGCTCTTGTAGAATCAGGAAGAGTGCAGATAACCGGCGGAATAAAGGAAATCACCCTGGAGCTCAAAGCGGGCGTTATCCCGGTTGAAATCCACATACGCCAGAACCAGGTTAGCCGGATTGTAATGAGCCAGCTAAAGCCAGAATTTCTGGCCGCTTATGACCCAGAAACAATCCTGCCCATTTTCGGGTTAAGCGGGGATGACAAAATCCCGGATGTACCCATCCAGACGGTCAGCACCGGGACGCCCCAACTGATGGTTCCGCTGGGATAGCTGGAATCGCTCGCCCGAGCCCGGCTAAATTTTGACGCATACAACCGTTTTGTGCGGGAGGCGGATTTCTCCAGCCCGCACCTGTTCTGCCTTGGGGGCGCGACTCCCGAAGGCGATACCTTCGCCCGCCATCTTTCACCTCCGCCGGATGTTTTTGAGGACCCTTTTACCGGGTCCGCCACCGGGGGGATGGCGGCTTATCTCTGGAGGTACGGGCTGATCGACCAGCCCCGTTTTACCGCCCAGCAAGGACACTGGATCGGGCGGCCCGGCGTGGCATCTGTCGAGGTTATCGGCCCCCGGACCGATATTGAGACTGTAAAAGTTGGCGGCGAAGCGGTTTTAATCCTGAGGGGCGAATTTATCCTTTAGATTTAAAATTTCGAAACAATCCATTCGAGGGACGATGAAAAGTTACAGCTTATCAAAAACCTATAATTTTAAGACCACAGAAGAGCGGATTTACAGATGGTGGCAGGAACAGGGATATTTTGAACCATCCAACGACCCGAATAAACCCGGTTTCGATCCCGCCATAAAACCCTGGGTGCTCACCATTCCGCCCCCAAATATCACCGGCAGCCTGCATCTGGGTCATGCAATGTTTGTTTCCATGGAAGACCTGATGACCCGCTACAACAGGATGAAAGGAATTCCGACCCTGTGGGTGCCCGGTACAGACCATGCAAGCATCGCCACCCAGCTCCAGGTTGAAAAAATGCTCCTGGAAGAAGGCCTCACCCGCGAGGCTATCGGCCGGGAGGCATTTCTGGAGCGCTGCTGGGAATGGCGCCAGAAATACGGCGGCATAATCACCCGCCAGATCCGCCGTCTGGGGGCTTCCTGTGATTGGAGCCGCGAGCGTTTCACCATGGATGAGGGCCTCTCCAGGGCAGTGCGGGAAGCCTTTGTCAGGTTGTACGAAAAAGGCCTGATATACCGCGGCCCCAGGCTGATCAACTGGTCACCTGGGCTGCGGACGGCTGTGTCCGATCTGGAAGTCGAGTACTCCCAGGAACCAGGGACCATGTATTATTTTAAATACATGCTGGCAGATGAGGCGAGGGGTTATATCCCGGTCGCGACCACCCGCCCGGAAACAATCCTTGGGGATACAGCCGTGGCGGTTCACCCGCAGGACAGCCGTTACACGGACTTTGTCGGCAGGCAGGTTGTGGTCCCGATCCTCGGCAGGCGGATACAGGTCATTGCCGATGAGTATGTAGATTTGGACTTTGGTACCGGCGCCTTAAAAATCACGCCGGGTCACGATCCAAACGATTACGAAATTGGAATCCGGCACGGCCTGGAGGTGATATCCGTGCTGGATGAAGCCGCAAAAGTAAACCAGAACGGAGGCCCCTACCAGGGACTGGACCGCTTTGAAGCCCGTAAGAGGCTCTGGAAGGACATGGCAGAAGCAGACCTGGTAATTAAAGAGCAGCCCTACATGCTCAATATCCCCCGGGCGCAGCGCGGCGGCGAAATTATTGAGCCAATGGTTTCCATCCAGTGGTTCGTCGAGATCAAATCGCTGGCGGATGCCGCTATCAGGGCGGTTCAGGACGGCGCCATCCGGATTGTCCCGGAATACTTCGAGAAAACATACTACAACTGGCTCGAAAATATCCAGGACTGGTGCATTTCCAGGCAGTTGTGGTGGGGCCACCGTTTACCGGTATGGTACTGCGGGGATTGTAAAGGCATGACAGTCGCCCGCCTGGACCCGGTCGAATGCGCCCACTGCGGAAGCAAGATGCTGGAACAGGATCCGGACGTGCTGGACACCTGGTTTTCGTCCGGTTTATGGCCGTTTTCAACCCTTGGCTGGCCGGATGAAACCCCCGATTTTCAATACTTTTACCCGACAACCATGATGGAAACCGGGTACGATATCCTCTTTTTCTGGGTTGCCAGGATGATCATGTCCGGGTTGGAGTTCACCAACCAGGTGCCTTTTGACACGGTCTATCTGCATGGGCTTATCCGCGACCGGGAAGGCCGCAAAATGAGCAAAAGCGCCGGCAATGTGATCGATCCGTTAGAAGTGATGGATGAGCTTGGGACCGACGCCCTGCGGTTCACCTTGCTGGTTGGGTCGACGCCCGGCAAAGATATGAACCTCAGCCTGGATAAGGTTGAAGCCAACCGCAACTTCGCCAACAAAATCTGGAATGCAGGCCGCTTTGTTATCAGGGCAATCGGCGACATTAAAATGCTGGATCAGACCGCTGACCCGGATTGGACTCTGGCTGATTCATGGATATGGGCTCGCCTGCAGGGGCTGATCAGGGATGTAGACAGGTTGTTCCAAAATTACCAGTACGGCGAGGCTGGCCGTCAGATTTATGAATTTTTCTGGGGCGATTTTGCAGACTGGTACATTGAAATTGCCAAACTTCAGTTCAGGGGGAGTGCCCGCCAGACTTATTACACAACATACAGCCTGACGCGGGTCCTGGATCTCTGCCTGCGCCTGCTGCATCCCTTCACCCCATTCGTGACCGAGGAACTCTGGGGGCACCTGCGGGAGGCGGTGCTCAATTCAGCGTTGGCTTCAAGCCTCCCCGACTGGCCGGAGGCCTTGATGATCGCCTCTTGGCCGGAACCGCGACCGCCAGAAGCATGGGAAAAAAATAAAATTGATGAGTTTGAGGATATAAAAGAGGTAATACGCGCGGTCCGGAATTATCGCTCTGAGGAAAAAATACCTCAAAACAAACGAATCTCTTCCTTTATTATTGAATCGACAGATACAGCAGAAATATTTAGAGACCAGCTTGGAGTTATATCTTCTTTGGCGATTATAGACTCCTCAAACATGCAAGTTTTCGATTCCATTGAAAGCAAACCGGAGAATCATGTCGTTTTGGTGGTCGGCTCTAGTAATATTTACTTGAAGCAGTTCGATCCTATCGACAAGGAAGAAGAGCAGAAAAAGTTGAATCAGGATCTTAGAAAAGTTAACACCCAGATTGCCCGTCTGACGGAACTGCTGGATGGGCCTTTCGTCCAGAAAGCTCCTGCCCAGGTGGTGGAGAAGGAACGCCTGAAACTGGAAGGCTACCAGAAATCGAAGGACCAGATCGCCAGACAGCTAAAAAATCTTGAACTGGATAAATAATTTATCTCCGAAATCGAACTTTAATTTTTCTGGGATATGGATGACCAACCAAAATATAATAATGAGGATGAATGATGGCTGATAGAAATTCGGTCAGGGCTGCTTTTTTTGACGTCGACGGGACATTGACCAGCGGGCGAACGTGGAAGGGATTCATGGAATACTTCCGCCAGAACCATTTACGCCGCAGTACCCATTATCTCTATATGGCTTACCATTACCCGCTTTACTTCCTGAAAAAACTGGGTTTGATCTCAGAAGGCCGGTTCAGGGCTCCCTGGGCTGCCAATATGGCCTGGTTTGTGGGCGGATATTCCCTTGAACAGGCTGAACAAGTCTGGGATTTCAGCGTCGATTACCTCGATCGATACTGGAGGCCCGACATGATAGGGATATTGGACGAGCACAGGCATAACGGAGACCTGGTAATGCTGGTCTCCTCCTCCCCTGAACCATTACTGTGCAAGACAGCCCAAAAACTGGGCGTTGACCATTTTGTTGGAACGAAATTCGAAATTAAGGACGGCTTTTACACAGGGCGCAGCCTGAAACCCACCTGCATTGAGGGTTACAAAGCCAGTATGGCAAGGGACTACCTGGCTGGGAAAGGATTTCAGGTCGACTACGGTGGTAGTTATTCGTACGCAGATTCAATCGCTGATTTACACATGCTAAAAATGGCCGGTAATCCTACCGCAGTTTATGCGGATGAAAGTCTTATTGAAATTGCCAACCAGAACGGCTGGAAAACCTATCCACCTCAAGAAAATACCTAATAGACAATAAACTTATGGAGAGTGCTTGATAATGCCTAAAAAATGGTTGATCATCCTGGGAGGGATATTAATATTTTTCGGGGGGATACAGATTTTAAGCTACATTCTCGATCTCAACATTTGGGGGATCATTTTCTCGATCGCCCTGATCGTTATTGGAGTGTTGATCTTATTGAGGCCAAAAATCGGATTCCCCATCAAACCAACCAGGCTGCATCCTTTTGGCGATTTTAACCGTTCCGGGACCTGGTCTGCCAGGGATGAGCAGGTCTGGATGCTGGTCGGCGACAACCATCTCGACTTCACCCAGGCTGATTTCCCAACCAATAAGGTAACCATTCAGATATTTGGAATGGTCGGCGAACTTAAGATCACCTTGAGTGAGGATACCGGACTGTCCCTTTCTTCATTTGGATTACTAACGGAAAGCAAAATTGGACCCAGTAAAAACAGCTACTTTTTCACCCCATTACACTACACAAGCGAAAATTTTCATACCAGTTCCAATAAGATCAGGCTTGAAGCGGGCTTTTTGGTGTTGGATTTAAGTGTGGAATGGGCAACCTGATTTAAATCGTCCCGGTTCAATCAGGAATCATGTCTGGTACTGCATTCGCTCTGGCAATTTTTACCATTTTTTTATGGAGTTTTCTTGCCTATCTTGGGGCGAGTTTGAATCACCTGCCTTCATTGCTCGTGGTGGCGATCGCCCTGTCGATCAGCGGTTTGTTCAGTTCATTCAGCTTCCGCAGCTGGAAGGTACCCCCAGGGACCCTTCTGGTTGGAATTGGGGGCCTTTTCGGATACCATTTCCTGTACTTTTCGGCATACAAATTTGCCCCCGCGGTCGAGACAAATCTGATTAATTACCTCTGGCCGCTGTTGATTGTTTTGCTGTCGCCGCTCTTTTTGAAAGATTACAATCTGCGGGTGTACCATCTTGGCGGCGCTTTGTTGGGCCTGTGCGGTGCGGCATTAATAATCAGCGAAGGGAGTATCGTGCTGGATACTGCCTTCCTAAAAGGTTATGGGCTGGCAGCCGGGGCGGCGCTGGTCTGGGCTTGTTATTCTCTCATGACCAAAAAGCTTCCCCTATTTCCAACCGGGGCGGTTGGGGCGTTCTGCCTGGTATCCGGATTGCTTGCTTTTGGGGCTTTCCTGCTAACAAACCCCCCGGATAGATCCATCCAGTTAACAGCTCAGGACTGGATCGCTTTAATTCTGCTCGGGATTGGGCCCATGGGGGCGGCATTCTTCACCTGGGATGCCGCATTGAAACGCGGAGATCCGCGCATTATCGGATCGCTCGCATATTTGACCCCCATGACTTCAACACTGGTGCTGGTTCTCATCGGCGGTTACCGGATGACATGGGTATCGGCGCTTGCCATGTTCCTGATTGTATCCGGGGCGACCCTTGGTTCATTCGACCTGTTCCGGGATATGCTGGCATCCAGATGACCTTTCAGGATTGCTGTTATGATTATCAGGGCAGAAATTCCATATCTGGAGGATTTTATGAAAACAGAAATTAACGGGTTTGAAATGGCATATACAGATACCGGCTCCGGAACGCCGCTGGTTTTTATCCACGGTTTTCCCCTCAACCGCCAGATCTGGCAGCCTCAAATGGAAGCCTTTAAAGAAACCCACCGGGTTATCGCTCCCGATTTACGCGGGCACGGAGATTCACAGCCAATCCCGGGCCCTTATTCGGTCAGTTTGTTTGCCCGGGATGTGGAGGCGCTCCTCGATCACCTTGGAATCGAACGGAAGATCGTTTTATGCGGGCTGTCGATGGGAGGCTATATCTGTTTTGAGTATTTCAGGAAATATCCCGAACGCCTGGCGGGGCTGGTGCTCACCGCCACCTGGGCAGAGGCGGATACCCCGGAGAAGAGAGCCGGGCGCGATCAGAGCGCCTCGAATGTCCTCAAGAATGGGGTTGCACCCCTGGCTGAAGGGATGCTCCCGCTGCTATTATCCCCGCAAACAGAACAGTCAAATCCCGCCATTGTCGCAGAAGTTGCCGGAATCTTAAATGGGACCTCTGTTGAGGGTACAGTCGGCGCTCTGCAGGCGATGCGGGACCGCCCCGATTCAACCCCAACCCTGGCAGAGATAAACCTGCCCGTCTTTGTAATCCACGGCGCCGATGACAGGATTATCCCTTTTCAGGAAGCCGAGAAAATGGCAGCCCAGATTCCGCAAAGCAAGCTGGTTAAAATCCAAAATGCAGGCCATCTGCTTAACATGGAAAAACCTGCCGAATTTAATGCGGCATTCAAAGATTTTTTGGAAACGCTGTAACTCGATTTGACCCGGTACAGGGTGAGCAATATACCACCTGGAGGAGCAATATAATGCGTGGGCTGAAAGATAAACGGGTCCTGGTGACTGGCGGCGCCAGCGGGATTGGCGCCGCGGCAGTTGAACGATTTATAGATGAAGGTTCCCGGGTAATTGTGCTTGACATTGATCCAGACGCAAATGAGAGCATTTTTAACAACCATCCTGAACTGGAAGCGGTGATTAACGCCGATGTTTCCAAGGAGGCGGAAGTGGAAATGGCTTTCAGGCAGGTGGATCACTTCTGGGGAGGTCTGGATGTGTTGATCAACAACGCTGGCATCAGCCAGAGGCATTCTTTCCTTGAGATTCAAATTCAGGATTGGCGGCGGGTGATCGATGTCAACCTGAACGGTGTATTTATCGTCGCCCAGCAGGCAGCCAGGCGCATGGCAAGGAACAAATCCGGCGTAATTATAAACATGGCATCCACAAACGGCCTGCTTGGATACCCGTATTATGCCGACTACAATGCCTCCAAAGCCGGGGTGATCGAACTGACCCGCTCCATGGCTCTCGAACTGGCTCCGGATGTTCGAGTGGTAGCAGTTTGCCCCGGGTATGTCATGACGCCCATGCAGCGCGCTGAGTACAGCGATCAAATGATAGAAGAAGTGAATGCAAAAATACCGCTCCGGAGACATGCCGAACCAGCCGAAATCGCCAGCCTGTTTGCCTATCTCGCCAGCTCTGAGGCAGCCTTTATAACCGGGCAATGTTTTGTTGTCGACGGGGGCGAAACCGCGGGCGGGCTTGCCAGCCGCTAGTAACTCCAGGAATAGCCCTGAGCGAGGAATGCTAATTTGATAAAAACAATCCGGAAAATTAAATAACAGGATATATATGGACGCCATCAATCTTACACACAAATTTTCTTTGTTTAATGAGCAATGGAGCCCGAAAATTCTGGCGGAGTTAAATGGCCAGGTTGTTAAAATCGCAAAAATTAAAGGCGAGTTTGTCTGGCACAGGCATGAGGCGGAGGATGAATTCTTCCTTGTGATCCAGGGAAGCATGGTTATCAAAATGCGTGATAAAGACATCCAGTTGAATGAAGGCGAATTCACGGTCGTCCCGAGAGGGACCGAGCATAAACCTGTGGCAGAGCAGGAAGCCCATGTACTGATGTTCGAACCAGCCTCCACGATCAATACCGGCGAAGTGCGGAATGAACTGACCCGCGAAATGAATGAATGGATCTGATTGGAACCGCCTGTTTTATTGTTATAATACGGCTGGTAATTTCAACAATTTGATCAGACAGCTTGCGTTTACAGGATTTCCAGATGCCGGAACTTCCTGAGATATATTCCCGGGCAAAAGAACTGAAATTAGAACTGGTCGGACGCTGCATCACCAGCGTCGATATTCTCCAAACAAAATCATTAAACCTTCCTGAAAAAGAATTTGTGTCAAGAATAAGCGGGGCAGAAATCCGGGATGTATTCCCGCGTGGAAAGTGGATCTTCATAAACACAGACGCCGGTTGGCTACTTATCAATCTGGGTATGGGAGGCGAGATCCTGCTGCATGAGCAGGGAGTAAAGCCCCAAAAATTGCGTGCTGACCTGGCTTTTGATGACGGCAGGCACCTCAGCATTAATTTCTGGTGGTTTGGTTACATCCATTTTGCCGGGGAAGACGAACTTGACCAGCACAAAATGACCTCCAGGCTGGGCGAGAACGCGCTGGACATTACCAGAGAGCAGTTCCATATAAACCTTTCAGCAAGCCGGAGCCGGATAAAATCCTACTTGCTTGACCAGTCGAAGATCGCAGGTATCGGTAACGCATATATCCACGACATTCTGTGGTTTGCCAGGCTCCACCCTCTAAGAGCCATAAATACTATGGATGCAGATGAAATTGAGCGTCTGTTCGATGCTGTTCACCAGGGGCTGGAACCCAGCCTGAATAAAGGAGGTGCGTTTTACGAATTGGATATTTACGGCAGCCCTGGTGGCTTTACTTCTCAGGATATAAAAATTGGCTACAAGGAAGGGAAACCCTGCCCGAGATGCCAGACAGAAATTACGAAAATAAAGACTGGCAGCACCAGCAGTTACATCTGTCCAGACTGCCAATCTTATTAAATTACAAGCACCGCATTATAATTATCTAGCGGCAATCCAGGCATCAATAAATTCAAAACGGAGGACAAAAATGATTGTTGGCATTCTGAAGGAAATTAAAGCCGAGGAGAACCGGGTGTCGATGACGCCGGCTGGTGTGGAGATAATGGTTGAAAACGGCCACACCCTGCTGGTTGAAAAAGCCGCTGGAGAAGGGAGCGGCTTCAGCGATCAGAATTATGCAGACCACGGGGCGGAAATTGTCGCCACTCCGCAGGAAATATTCAAGCGCGCCGAAATGGTGATGCATGTTAAAGAACCGCTTCCTCCGGAATATGACCTGATCCGCGAGGACCAGATTGTCTTCACTTATTTACACCTTGCGGCAGCCGAGCAGTTGACCGGTGTGCTGGTGAAAAGCGGCTCAATCAACATCGCTTACGAAACCATTCAAAAATCCGACGGATCACTGCCTTTACTAACCCCGATGAGTGAAGTGGCGGGAAAAATGGCCGTCCAGCAGGGGGCAAAATACCTTGAAATGACCCAGGGAGGCCATGGAGTGCTGCTCGGCGGCGTCCCGGGTGTCGATCCTGGAAATGTGGTCATTATCGGCGGTGGGGTTGTCGGAATCAACGCTGCAAAAGTCGCCTGTGGCTTAGGGGCGAAAGTGTATATTCTGGATATGGACCTTGAGCGCCTTAGATACCTGAGCGATGTTATGCCTAGCAACTGCTTCCCGATCATGTCCACCCCAGCTATGATCCGCAAGCTTGTCCAGTTTGCAGATGTGGTCATTGGGGCAGTCCTGATCCCCGGCGCCAAAGCACCCTGTCTGATCACCCGTGACATGTTAAAATCAATGAGCCCGGGCAGCGTTCTCGTGGATGTCTCAATAGACCAGGGCGGTTGTTTTGAAACCTCAAAGCCGACCACCCATGATAACCCGATTTATTTTGTGGACGGCATCCTCCATTACTGTGTAGCTAACATGCCTGGGGCAGTACCCAAAACCTCAACCGTCGCCCTGACAAATGCCACCCTGCCTTACGCCCTCGAAATTGCTAACCTGGGCTGGAAAGAATCGATGCAGCGCAACCCGGAGATCAAATGGGGCGCGAATGTCGTAAAAGGAAAGGTCACTTATAAAGGCGTGGCGGAGGCATTCAACCTAGATTACACGCCTGTAGATATGCTGCTGTAGTATCCAGGGGTTGTCAGGAAAAGTTTGATTGTTATGCTGGACGCAGCCTCCCCGCCGGGGCTGGAGCGAAGAATCAGTTATTCATTTCAGGTAACTCTCAGCTGGTTTTCAATATGCAGCCGGATACCAGAGCGACAGCTTTCTGGGACAGCCCCGGTCAAGAATTAATATATACTGGATGCTGTTCAAAAATATCAGCAATCGATATATTTTTTAGGCATCAGCCCTGATAACCGTCCCCGGCATTCCCCCTACCAGGGCGTTACTGATCGACCCCCGCTCAAGACCTGAAAAAATCAAAACCTGCAGGTCTTGAATTTTTTTCACCAGGTCGAGATTCTGTTTTACCTTACTTGACATCCCGCCGGTGACATCGGTCGAATTCGAACCCAGGATTTTTGAAAAAGTTTCCGCATATATCGAGGGAGTGATAATTTCAAGCAAACGGGTGTTGGCTGGATAATCCCCCCATACTCCGGATTCGATCCCTGCCAGCAGGATCCGGCCCGGGCGTATATGAAGCGCCAGGTGGGTAAAAAGGTCCTCGGTCGACAGGATCGTCCCGCCGCGCACATTGTCGAACACCACATCCCCATAGACGACAGGCAGCAAACCGGCTTTTAGAGCGGATTTTACAGGTGTAAGGTCCCAGCAGGCGATTCGACCATCACAGGCAGTTACCATCCCGGATGGCGGAAAACTGACTGCCCGGATGCCGGCTTTATTGAGCCCATCCATCACAATCCGGTGTAAACCCCCGGCCGCCCGCCATACTTCCACAAATCCCAACCACTCCTCCCTGCTCCTGACCCCGTTTCGGGTACCGTACCTGTGAGCAGGTATGTGCCCGAAAGAACCGGAACCATGCCCAAGCATGATCCGCAAATCGGGATGACCTTCAATAACCCCGCTGATCTCTTCTGCAATTCCTTCTATCAATTCCTGCCTGGCAAGGTTCGGACTGGCTTTTTCTGTTATTAAAGACCCTCCCAATTTTAAAAACGCCAGTTTACTGCCTGTGTTGGCTTTGTTACCGGGTTGGATGTTCATTTGATCAATTAGATAAAATCCGGGTAGTAAACACCCGTTCCGCGCCGGCTTTTTTTAGAGCGTCTGCCACAAAAGTTGTGGAATCCTCCGATACCAGCGCGATAATATTTCCGCCGCGGCCGCCGCCGGAAAGTTTTGCGCCCAGTGCCCCGCTCGCCATTGCGGTCTCCACAAAACTGTCAAGAGTTTCCGAAGAAACCCCAATTTTTTTCAATAGCGTTTGGTTTTGATTCATTAGTGATCCCAGCGAACCAGGATTGCCGCTTATGATGATGTCACGCGCCTTTCTGGAGATATCACCGATCTGGTCAAATAGTTCTTCATATCTGGCTGCATCGCCTTCCCATCCGCGGCGGACATCTGCAACTGTCTCCGCCGTGGAGCTGGTCAACCCGCTGTCAGCAATTACAAGCGTAATCGCTGAATTAATTTTTAACCGCTCAATCTGGCTTCCCTTCTGGTAAAAGACCGGCACTGCGTAGGTAATAACCGTATTATCTATCCCGGACGGCGTTCCGTGCTGGATCTTTTCAACCTCGAATGCCAGATCAGAAACCAGTTCATCAGACAGAGGCCGCCCCAAAAAACCGGAAAAAGCCCGGATCAACGCTACCGAAACCGCCGCGCTCGAACCCATTCCGGATGAAAACGGGATGCTGGAAGTTACCCTGATAGTGCACGCCGGCAGCCGGCTTGCTCCGCTCACTGACACTACCCGCTCCACAACAAACCGGATTGGGTGGTTCTGGGGGAGTTGGTCCATGGTCGCAGAAAGGCCGATATCGGGCGCCTGGATGGTTACCCGGCCAGTTTCAGCGGCTGGTTCCGGGTTGACTACTGCCCTCGACCGCACCTGATTGACAGGCACAGCAATTGCAGGCCGCCCATAAACCACCGCGTGTTCGCCGAAAAGGATAATCTTTCCCGGCGCTGTGGCGGTTACTGCAGGCATGGCTGCCTCGCCTGGTTCTTCTTCAAAAAAAGTTCCATATTATTAAAGGTAGAGTTTCAGAATATATAGAAAATGAATAATATTGAAAATCCCCACAACAGGACTGCGACCTGGATCGGATGGTCTTTCAGAAAAATCTCTTCGGGCGCGCCTCCCAGGTCTTCAACTTGAAGCAGGTAGATATAGCGGAAGATGCCATAAACCACAAAGGGGATGGTAAGCATCATGATATGGTTGTCGGGCAGATTTGGAGCCGAGAATGTGTAAAGACTGTAAGCAACAATCGTGGTCGCAGAAACAATTGAGATCAGCTGGTCCAGCAACGGCAGGTTATAACCATCCAATACTTTGCGGTGGGTCTGGGCATCATCAGCCATAAGAGAGATTTCCCCGCGCCTTTTTCCAAAACCCAGCAGCAGCGCTCCGATCGATGTCACCACATACAGCCAGGGAGAGAACCTGGCAACCGTGATGAGGGAGGCTCCCGCCATTACCCTCAGAATAAACCCGAGCGCGATTGAGAAAACATCAATGATCGGGATATGTTTCAGCCATTTGGAATAAAGCAGGTTCAGTCCAAAATAAGCCAGGGCTATCAGCGCAAAGCCTGGAGAAAGCAGATACGCAATGGGAAAGATCACAAGCAGGATGATTCCGGCGACCACAGCAGCAGTCCTGGTCGATAATTCGCCGGATGCGATCGGGCGATCCTTTTTATCAGGATGGTTTCGGTCCGCTTCGGCATCCGCGATATCATTAATGATGTAAACAACCCCTGAAAGCAGGCAAAAGATAATAAAACCAGCGGTTGTCCGGATAAGCGCCGGCAGATTGTTAAATCCGAGCTGGCGGTCAAATACCAGTGCAGCGTAAATCACCCCGTTCTTGATCCACTGCCTGGGACGCATGGTCCTGATGATGCCTGCCAGAGTGCCCCAAATCATGCCGCTATGATAGCATATCTGGGGGAGATGGGACAGGTAGACCTGTCGTGTTAAAATTGAAGGATGCCAAAAGAACGCCTGGATATATTATTGGTAGAACGCGCCCTGGCGGAGAGTCGAAATCGCGCCCAGAGGTTGATTATGGCCGGGCAGGTGCGCGTAAACGGGCAGCCTGTTTTGAAGTCCTCCGCCAAATTTGACCGCGATTCCGGGATTGAAATTGATGAAGGCGCCCGTTTTATCTCGCGGGGCGGAGAAAAACTTGCAGCAGCCCTGGAACATTTTCCGGTCGAAATAAAGGGAAAAATCTGCGCGGATGTAGGCGCCTCGACCGGAGGTTTTACAGACTGCCTTCTCCAGAACAACGCCCGCCATGTATATGCTGTCGATGTTGGCTACGGTATTCTGCACTGGAAAATCCGCCAGGATCCCCGCGTGACCGTAATGGAAGAAACAAACGCCCGTTATCTTGAGTCCCTGCCTGAACCTGTTGAAATTATCACCGTGGATGTATCGTTTATTTCTCTGAAAAAATTGCTGCCCAATTTCAGGAACTGGTACCCAGTCGAAACACAGGAGAGGAATGAAGCTTTCGAACGTTCAGGCAATCACCTCATCGCCCTGATCAAACCCCAATTTGAAGCTGGCCGCCTAGAAGCTTCCCGCAGCCGGGGTGTAATCCGCAGCCAGGCTGTTCACCGCCAGGTATTGAACGATGTGCTATTGTTTGCATTACAGTCAGGCTACCGGGTGAATGGGCTGCTGGCGTCCCCGCTCAGCGGCCCCAAAGGGAATAAGGAATTCCTGGCCTGGTTGAACCCCCAGGAGAGTCCGCCGGATGATGATTGCCGGGAACCGGAGGGCGCGGCCGCTCTCAACCGGATGGTAGAGAGTGTGGTTTAAACGACAGAGCTGAAATCAATCCAGGATCGCCAGGAGCCAGCAAATCGAAGAACACCCAGAAGGTCCGCCTCCCACCAGGGCACAAAACTGGAAGAGAATAATCCCGGGACTGATAGTATCCCTGGTATCTCTTGCTGTCATTTTCTATATTGTTGATATCCGCAAATTTATCCAGGCATTAAAACTGGCTGATATCCGGCTGGTACTCCTCGCCCTGATACTGACAGTTGTCTGGTTATACGTGCGTTCATTTGCCTGGAGGTCGCTCCTGCCGGGTAAAGCCGGGATGAGGGATGTTTTCCTCACTGTGAATGAAGGTTATCTGTTGAACAATGTCCTCCCTTTCCGCCTGGGTGAAATTGGACGCTCATTTCTGCTTTCCGGCAAGACCGAGCTCAGTTTTTGGGAAGTATTGTCCACGATTTTTATCGAACGCTCAATAGATGTAGCCATGGCATCGGGTTTGCTTTTAATTACGGTCCCTTTTGTCATCGGAGGGGAATGGGCAGTCCGGGCAGCAGTTGCGGCGATTGTGCTTGTGCTGGTCGGACTGACCTTGTTCTATCTGGCCGCCCGCCATCACCAGCTGCTGCTGGCTTTGTTTGAAAAATGGACCAGAAGGTATCCGGCTGCCAACCGGCTCAGCACGACCCAACTGCCGCTTTTCTTCAAGGGATTGTCCATCCTTACCCACCCGGCGCAGTTCCTGGGTTCAATCAGCCTCTTCCTGCTGAACTGGGTCATTGCAGTTATCCAGTATTACTGTCTTATGCTGGCTTTCTTCCCGGACGCCAGGTTGCTGTGGGCGGGGTTCTGCCTGGCAGTTACCGCCCTGGGCATTGCTGTCCCCTCCTCACCCGGGGCAGTGGGAGTGTGGGAATTAACCGCTGTTGCAGCTCTTTCCTTATTCGGACTCGACCCTTCAACCGCTCTCGCTTATGCAATCACCGCCCACCTGTTTAATTTTCTTGTTACCGGGTTGATAGGTTCATATGGTTTTTCACAGGAAGGTGAGACGCTGACCGGTCTCTATAACCGCATCCTCCGCCTGCCTGATAGAGAAAGTCCCGGAACCTGATATTGCTATGCGCATACTGATTGCACTAACCTACTACCGGCCTCATTATTCCGGCCTCACAATATATGCTGAAAGAGAGGCTCGCGCCCTTGCCCGGAGAGGACACCAGGTCACTGTATTAACCTCGCGATACAGCAAAGATTTAGAAAACCTTGAGGACAAAGACGGCGTTAAAATTGTCAGGTTAAATGTGCTTTTCAGGGTAAGCAAGGGCGTGATTATGCCTTCGATACCGGTGCGCGCATGGAAATTAATCTCAAATTCGGATGTCGTTCACCTGCATGTACCCCAATTGGATGCGGCGTTAATTGCAGTGGAGAGTAAACTTCAAAAAAAACCACTGGTTCTGACCTACCACTGTGATTTAAACTTACCACCCGGGTTGGTTCACAAAATTGCGAACCGGGTTTCAGATTGGGCAAACAGCCTTACCGCTTCCCTGGCGGACAGAATCGTGGTTAATACAAGTGACTACGCTGAATATTCTAAATTCCTGGGCAGGTTCCCGGAAAAAATCCAGCCAATCTTCCCGCCGGTGGAAATTGAGCCGATTCAACGGGGTGCAGTCGCAGCTTTCAGGGATAAATTCTCAATCAATCAAGATCAAAAAGTGATCGGTATGGCATCCCGGCTTGCTGCTGAAAAAGGGGTCGAATATCTGGCGCTGGCTCTTCCGCATGTTCTGCGCAAGGTGCCCGAAGCCAGGGTGATATTCGTCGGACCTCACCAGGGTATTGTTGGAGAAGAACAGTATGCAAAAAAGTTAACCCCCATGGTGGAGCGGCTGGGGCATCACTGGACATATGTGGGCATCCTTTCTCCCGAAGAAATGGCGGCGTTCTTCCAGATATCTGACGTTCTGGTACTACCCAGCATAAACAGCACCGAATCGTACGGAATTGTTCAGGTGGAATCATTTAAATGCGGGACGCCTGTGATTGCCACAAATTTGCCAGGAGTGCGGGTTCCAGTCCAGACAAGCGGGATGGGGTTGATTGTCCAACCCCGCGATCCAATTGGTCTGGCGGATGCCCTGGTGGAAATATTAGAGCGCCCTGCTGAATACAAAGGCGATCCCTCCGATTTACTGGCTTGCTCCAACCCCGATTTTGTCGCCTTGAGCTATGAAAAAATCTTCAAGAGTCTGATTAATTCCAGCAATGGCAGCTAAAACCAATCCTGGTCCCGGGCAAAAAGATTTCCTCTGGCTGAATATAAAGGAACTGCCTTTTTTTCGAGCCCTGCTGCGGGCAGTGGAATCCGGGTTATACCAGGAGATTAATCTACCCGCGCCCATCCTTGATATTGGCTGCGGAGACGGGCATTTTGCGGATGTCACCTTTGATCGCTCTGTCGATATCGGGCTGGATCCGGGGATACAACCGCTCAAGGAAGCCCTCCAGAGAGGCAGCTATTTTTCCCTGGTGCAGGCTGACGGCGGTTTTATGCCCTTCCCGGATGGATACTTTAACAGCGCCTTCAGCAATTCAGTTCTTGAGCATATCCCCGGGATCGAAGCGGTCCTGGAAGAGACCTGGCGGGTCTTGAAACCGGGAGGGATTTTTGTTTTCAGCGTCCCGAACCATCGATTCAATAAGAACCTCTCCATTGCAAGGTGGTTCGAAAGAACCGGCGCGGATGCCCTGGCTGGCAGTTACCGCGCCTTTTTTGACCGGATAGCACGCCATATTCACCTTGACCCCCCGGAGGTCTGGGACGCCCGTCTGCGGAAGGCTGGATTTGAAATTGAAAGCTGGCGCCATTATTTCTCCCCTGGAGCCCAACGGGTAACAGAACTGGGGCACTATTTTGGACTGCCATCCCTCTTCGTTCGAAAAATCTCCGGAAAGTGGATACTGGCGCCGTACCGTTGGAACCTGGCGCTGCCATACAGGTTAACAAAAAAATATTATGACCAGAAACCTGTCCATGATGAAGGCGTATGTACTTTCTACATATCCCACCGGATATGAATTTATCTGCCTATAATGGTGGACTTAGACAATCTTAATTGATGTATGTAAAATCTAATTGATTGGTTAGCCAGAAGGGCATAAACCTTTTGTGAAACCAGCCAACCAGACCGCGAATGTCGACCACAAAATACAGCTATTACTTAATGTCAATCTGGAACCTCCTGCGTGAGTTCTCCCCGCGTACAGATATCCTGAGGATTTTCCTGAAACTCCCGCCCTCCCGGAACCAGATTATCCGGCTGGTGCGGAGCGACCTCAGGTTTTATACCCGGGGCGCAATGGATATCTGGACGATAAAAGAGACTTTTATCGACCGTTTTTATGAAAAGTATAGTTCTCCCATTCAAAATGGTTGGACAGTTGTCGACATCGGAGCAGGCAT
>Ga0180437_10003366_pt1 | contig 23900 bp, 18 predicted proteins | sample SS_ome_4_FD_132410 | JGI IMG/M metagenome (GOLD analysis project Ga0180437, IMG submission 132410) | Hypersaline lake sediment archaeal communities from the Salton Sea, California, USA - SS_3_D_1 metaG | ecosystem: Environmental > Aquatic > Non-marine Saline and Alkaline > Hypersaline >... | reverse complement strand
ATCGGTAATGCGTTGAACGCGATGATGGCGTCGAGCCGGTTGCGGAATTCGGGCGTGAACGTCTTCTCGATGGCCTTAAGGCCTTTGGACTTTGCGTCGTCCGCGGCCGCGGCGAATCCGATGGCGTCTTTTGCCAGGTCCCGCGCGCCCGCGTTCGACGTCATGATCAGCGCGACGTTTCGGAAATCGGCCTTCCGGCCGTTGTTGTCCGTGAGTGTCGCGTGGTCCATCACCTGGAGCAGAATGCTGAACAGGTCCGGATGGGCCTTTTCGATTTCGTCCAGGAGGAGCACGGCGTGCGGGTGCTTCCGGATCTCGTCCGTAAGCAGTCCGCCTTGATCGAATCCGACGTACCCGGGCGGCGCCCCGATCAGACGGGCCACGGCGTGTTTCTCCATGTACTCGCTCATGTCGTACCGCGCGAAATGAACGCCCATAATGGCCGCAAGTTGCCGCGCCACCTCAGTTTTGCCGACGCCCGTCGGGCCCGTAAACAGAAAACACCCGATAGGCTTCTCCGGTTGGCCGAGCCCCGCCCGAGCCCTTTTGATAGACGTGGCGAGGGTGTGAATGGCGGCGTCCTGGCCGAACACCATGCGCTTGAGGTCTTCCTCGAGCGTGCCGAGACGCGCCTTGTCCGACGAGGACACGCTTCGGGCGGGTATCTTGGCGATGTCGGCCACGACCTTCTCGATGTCCGGCACGCCGATGGTTCGCTTGCCGGTGCGGGATTCGAGCCGCACGCCCGCGGCCGCCTCATCGATCACGTCGATGGCCTTGTCGGGAAGGAACCGGTCATTGATGTGTTTCGCGGACAGCTCGGCCGCGGCCCGCAATGCCGTGTCCGTATACCGCACGCCGTGATGTTCCTCGAACCGGGACTTGAGGCCGCGCAGAATCAGCACCGTCTCCTCGACGGAGGGTTCGGCGACCTCGATTCTCTGGAATCGACGCGACAATGCCCGATCTTTCTCGAAACAGTTCTTATACTCTTCATACGTTGTTGCACCGATGCACCGTATGTCCCCTGAAGCCAGAATCGGCTTGAGCATGCTCGATGCGTCCATCTTACTGTCCGTGGTCGCCCCCGCACCCACCACCGTATGGATTTCGTCGATAAAGAGGATCACATCATCCCGTTTCTCGAGCGCGCCCAAAACCGCCTTAAGCCGTTGCTCGAAGTCGCCGCGGAACTTGGTGCCGGCCAGCAGGGCCGCCAGATCCAGCGTAAGGATCTCGGTGTCGCGAATGGCGGCCGGCGCCTCGCCTTGGTGGATTTTGAGCGCCAATCCCTCGACCAGGGCCGTTTTCCCGACGCCGGCTTCGCCGACGAACACGGGATTGTTCTTGTGCCGGCGACACAGGACGCGCATGGTGCGCCGGAGTTCGAGTTCGCGTCCGACCAGCGGGTCGATTTTGCCGTCGGCCGCCTTCTTGGCGAGGCTGACGGTAAAGGCGGCCAAGGGGTCGCGCATAGGTTGAGGACGGCCTTTTCCCTCGCCATCGAGGTCGACTTCGGCGTCCGCGTCGCCGTTCGGGACTTTCGTGATGCCGTGCGAGATGTAGTTCAATACGTCGAGACGGGAAACGCCCTCGGCCTGCAGGAAATAGGCGGCATGCGAGTCCCGCTCCTCGAATATGGCCGCCAAAATATCGCCCGCATCGGCCTCCTGTTTGCCTGAATAATTGACGTGGGTGATGGCGCGCTGCATAAGCCGATCGAAAGCAATCGATTTCTGGAGAATGAAATCCGCGTCCTCGGGCACCGGCTCGAGCTGGTCCTCGAAGAAGTCCTCGAGGGCATCGTGCAGGCGCTCGATATCACCGCCGCAGTTTCGGATGATGTCCTCGCCGTAGGGGTCCTCGAGCAAGGTGTATAATAGGTGTTCGATGCAGAGGTACTCATGCCGGCGCTCTTGCGCCTCGCGCACGGCCGCGGTCAGGGTCATTTCCAGTGCCTTACTGATCATAGTCGTTCTCTGCCGGAACCGGGCTTACTCGGGTTCCATCGAGCACTTGAGCGGGTAACCGCAGGTCTTGGCGTGCGCGTGCACCTGGGCAACCTTCGTCTCGGCCACCTGGCCCGGATACACGCCACAAACGCCGGTGCCCCCGTGATGGACATTGAGCATGATGCGCACGGCCTCGTCGCGCGGTTTTCGGAATATGCCCTCGAGCACAGCCACCACGAAGTCCATGGTCGTATAATCGTCATTATGCAGTAATACCCGGTACATCGCAGGCGGTTGCACGTCCTGCTCGACGTCGCTCGATACCGCCTCGCCCGGCCCAGGCATATATTCGCCCATCAGTCAACAACTCCCGCCATTTCGAGAACCGCGCCGCGAGTGCTTTTCCTGAATATCAGGACGCACGCGCCGCCGCCCTACTCCTCATTTATGATACCACAACTCACGGGCTCTGCGTCGTTGCCGGGCGTGAAGAAGACACCCTATTCCGTGCGGGTAAAGGCGCGCCCGAAAGACGTCCCGGTTGCGCCCCCAAGCGACAGCTCGGGGGCGTCAGCCGGACAAGAAGACCGTCTTCGGGTCGAGCCTTACGCCTGGTGAAGACGGTTGGGCGGGACAGGCTGTCCGAATAGCCCTTCGGCGTTTCCCGGTCATGTTGAGCGAAGCGAAACATCTCGATTTCCGGCGGGCCTGCCCCAAACCGCATTCTTCGCTACGCTCAGGATGACTCGATAATGCGCTTTTTGGGCGGGTTGAGGCGTTTGCCCTTACCGGAGGTACTTCTTTGCGTGCAGGTCGCACAGCCAGAGATAGTGGCCTTCGGGGGTAAGCACCTTCCGGAGGCCGGCGCAGGACTGCGCCGACCAGCCCGGCTCGACTTTATCGAGAATCCCGCGCAAGGCGTGTAACGGGCGGCCATGGGCGCGTGTCGGGTCCTCGGTGGCTTCGAGGTCGTCGACGAATGCGCGTTCGCGCATCCGCTCGATGGTGGGCAGGTGCTCGAGCGATTCCAGGTTTCGCTTGCCAGCGATAGGCACGCCTGTTAGAATGTGGATGGACGGCGCCCGAGAGGGTTTCCTGGGAGCGCGCGCCTCGGTTACGTTAATGGGCTGGCGCACGCGCCGTGACCGGCGTGGACTCGAGAGGGCCTTGGCCGATTCTCAGCGGCCGGCCCAAGGGGCATGGGCGCGACGGTCATTTTCGATGCTCGGTTCTTTGATTAGGGCTGTCAGGAGGGGGCCAAGTTATCTCCAGCCCCCCTCAACGGGAACACGGGTTGCCGAATTTGTGAAAGGGACCACCAAGGTACGCGGTAAGCGCCATGCGAATCAAACCGGACAAAGGCGTTGACAAGTTCACGTCGGGGGCGAATCCGGCGCGTTCCCCGGAAGATGCGGGCGGGGCCGGGTCTCGGGGTTCTCAGGAAACAGGGGCATACCAATCTATCGGCGAGTTGCTCGTCGGCGCGGGAGCGATTACACGCGCGCAATACGACCAGGCCGTAAGCGTGCAGGCCGGCGGCGGCGGCGAGATCGTTGACATCCTCATTTCACAGGGCCACATTGGCCCGAGCGACCTCGTCAACGTGATTCTATCGGATCCCGGCGTTGTCGCGGCGGGCTCGGCCCGTTTCGAGATCAGCCCGGCGGTGCTCGGCCTTGTCTCTCCTGTCTTGGCGCGAAAGCATCGGATTGTTCCCATGGACCGGGTCGGCGAGGTGCTGTTGGTGGGCACCTCGCATCTGCTGGACGCCGCCGCCAAGAAAGAACTCGAGGGCACGGTGGGGCTGGAGCTGAAGATGGTGCTGTGCTCCTCGGCGGACATTGAAGCCGCCCTCGGGCGGTACTATTCAGAAGAGGTGGGCCAAGGGCCCGCCGACATGGAACGGCAGGTGCAGGAACTAGAAGGAACACTCAGACTCTCGCACGTGGCCCATCTTATCCGTCAACTTAGGTCGCTTCCGGCATTGCCCGAGACGGTGGGCGGTGTGCACCAAGCGATCGAGGATCCGTCGAGTTCGATCGCGAACGTAGTCGAGATCATCACGATGGACCCGCCGGTGGCCGCCAAGGTGCTCAGTGTGGCCAATTCGGCCGCTTACGGGTTCCGCCACGACATTCACGATCTGAAGTTGGCCGTGTCGCTGCTCGGCCTGCGCGAGACCTACGCAATTGTCTTGTCGGTGGCGGTCGTCGATTTCCTAAACAAAGTGAAACGGTTGGACTACCGATCGTTCTGGATCGAGTCCATGTGTTGCGCAACCGCCACGCGAATTGTCGCGAAGGCATGCGGCCACCGGCAACTTGTCGGTGTATTCTCGGCTGGGCTTTTGCACGACCTGGGGCGGGCGGCGCTGTGGGCCACTGTACCGGACCTCTACGAGAAGGTTGGGGGGGACCTTTGGGCGCTGGACCTGGTTGCCGAGGAAGAGCGCATCGTCGGCCTGTCGCACACGGAAGCGGGTTACGAACTGGCGCATCGATGGAACCTGCCTGCCGAGATCGCCGAGCCCATTCGCTTCCACCATCGGCCGGAGCGTGCGACAACGGCCAAAACGCAGGTGGCGGTGGTGGCCGTTGCCGAACTCATGGTCCGGGCTCGAGGCAGGACCGTCGAGGAGAACAAAGACGTCTTCCTGGGCTACGAGAACATCCTCGATATGCTCGACCTGGATTCGGAGACTGCCGAGGCCGTCCTCGAGGAGTATCTGGTGTTGCGGGATCACGCGCTGCGGGAGGCGATGGGCTAGTCTGTGCAGGATGCGCGAGAGCGTTGACCCGGCGTTGGTGGGCGTGATATGCTCGCGGCGCGTTGACCTGGTGGTTGCTTCAGGCACGAGCGCGGTTCAAAGGTTCTTCCCGTACGCGACGGTTCAGCGTGGATTCTTGGGCAAGAATGCGCACACATAGACGTTCTAGGCTGTCGGCATCGACGGCCGGACTGACCCTCCTCTTTCTCCTGGTCGGCGTTGCGCCGATGACAGGATGCGACCACGAAAATCCGCCCCCCCCGGATGTTCTCGTGCTCGACGAGCACGCCTCGGGCGACAATCAATGCGGCATGTACGGCGAGGCGCTCGCGAAACCGCTCCAGGCGGCTGTATTGGGACGCCAAGTTCGCGGCTGGTTGGGAGGCAAGGGCGCCCGGAAGCCCGTCGAAGGGATCGAGGTCGTATTCACGGTCGAGAACCCGGCGACGGGCGCTGTGTTTGAGGAAAACGGCGACAACCGCCTTGCCGTGATCACCAACGCCGCCGGCGTTGCGGCAGCCCGGCTGAAACTGGGGCACACACCGGGCGACGTCTACGTAACGGCGTCGGCGGACAGCGTGCCGAATCCGAAGCCGGTGCGGTTTCGGGCGTTGGCCGGGGTCGAGATCATCGGCCGGGAACTCGAGGGACCGACGGGCGGCGTAATCGATGCGTTCGGTTTGCGGCTGCACGATGCGCCGGGGACGCCGGCTGAAGGCGTCGAGGTCCAGTTCCGGGTCGTGGGCGATGATCATGGCGCGAAAGTCGGCAACGACGTGCTTTTTACTGATCGGGATGGTCTCGCCGTAACCACCTGGAAACTCGGCCAGGACGTCGATCGGTATTTTGCCCGAGCAGCGATCCGCGACACGCGGCCGATTCCGGAATCGGAGCGTTTTCACGCGGCCGAGGTCGGTTTCGAAGCCATGGGCATGAACAAGGGCGAAATGGCCGTGAAACTCCTCGGCGGTCTGGCCGTGTTCATTTTCGGTATGAAGCTGATGTCGGGCGGATTGCGGCGCATGGCCGACCGCCGACTCAAGTCGATTCTGCAAGCCATGACCCGCAATCGTCTTCTCGCTGTGGTGGTCGGCGCGGGTCTGACGGCAATGATTCAATCTTCGAGCGCCACGACCGTTATGACCGTCGGGTTCGTGAACGCCGGCCTCATGACGCTGAGACAAGCGATCGGGGTCGAACTCGGCGCAACGATCGGCACGACCATAACCGCGCAGATCATCGCGTTTAGACTCGAGGACTTGGCGTTTCCGGCGATAGCGATCGGCCTCATTTTAACCGGGTTGTCGCGAAAAGCGCACGTCAAAGCGGCCGGGGAAGCGATTCTGGGATTCGGTTTGCTCTTTCTGGGGATGCAGACGATGTCGGGAATTCTGAAGCCGCTTCGGCACAGTCCCGAGTTCGTAGCGTTGTTCCGAAGCTTTGACTGCACGCCCGCAGACGGCGGCATGATTCGTCCGGGTCCGGCGCTGATGTGCATTCTCATCGGCACCGTTGCCACGGCGGTCGTGCAATCGAGTTCGGCGACCGTCGGGCTGGTATTGGCGCTTTCGAGCCAAGGCCTGGTGTCGTTCTACACGGCAGTCCCGTTGATTTTGGGCGACAACATCGGCACGACCATTACGGCGGTGTTGGCCTCGGCGCCGGCAAACCGGAACGCAAAACGGACCGCCTTGGCGCACACGCTTTTCAAGGTTTTCGGCGCGACGTATATGTACGCTTTGCTGTTTGTTCCGCTATGGGAAGGTCGGCCGATCTTTTTGGGCTTTGTCGATGCCATAACCCCGGGAGCCGTGTTCTCGGAAAATCCCGTCAACGTGCTTCGTCACGTAGCCAACGCACACACGGCGTTTAACGTGTTGAACTGCATATTGCTGCTGCCGTTCTTAGGCGCCATGGTTCGTCTGTGCCAGCGCATCATCCCGGTGACGGACGCGGATCGCGAGACGGTGCTCGAGTATCTCGAGCCGCACCTCTTGAACACGCCGACACTTGCATTGCAGCAAGCCATACGCGAGGTCGGTTACATGGTACGGCGCGCGCAGAAGTCGATCGATGAGGCGTGCGCGTTTTTCCATGGGGGGCCGCGGGAACTCGAGGACAGGGTGCTCAACCGAGAAGAGCTGATCGATCGGCTGCAACATGAGATCACGGCCTATTTGGTCGATTTGTCGCGTCGGGAATTGGCCCCTGCCGAGGCCGCGCTTATCCCGGCGTTGATCCACGCCGTGAACGACACGGAGCGCATTGGCGACCATTCGGAGACCCTCGTGGACCTGACCCGCATGAAGCGGAGCGATAATCACCAACTCACGGAAGGCGCCAACCGCGAAATACGAGAACTTCAAGCATTGCTGGATATGCAATTTGACGCCGTGCTGCGCGTTTTCCATGCCGGGGAGCTTGATCAGGCGAAGACGGTCCTGAAAAAGGAAGACGAGATCAATCGGCTTGTGCGGGATGCGACCGAGGCGCATGTCCGCCGGCTCGAACAGGGGGAATGTGAGATCCATTCCGGGGTGATCTTTCTCGAAGTCTTGACGGCGCTCGAGCGTGTTGGCGATCGCTTGACGAACATTGCGGAACGCGCCGGCGCCATCATTCAAACGGTGCAGTAGCGTACGGGGCGCGAATCACGGGGGCTAGAAGACACCGATGACGGCCACCGGCAGATCCATGCGTTGCGGTGCGGCTGGGCAATTCGCCCGGTTAGCGTGTCTATTCGCGCTGCTCGGCGTCTCGGCGTTAGGCTGCGGCGCTGAGGGCCGGACAGAACCCGAGACAATCGCCCTCGACCCGCACGCTGCGGGCAACAACCAATACGCCATGCACGGCGAAGAGCTTGGCAAGCCGTTGCGGGTCGTCGTGTCGGGTCCCAGGGTCCCGGGGCTGCTCGGCGGAAAGGGATCGCGCAAGCCCGTGCGGGACGAGGCCGTCACTTTCCGAATCGAGGCTCCGGGCGCGGGCGCCCTCTTTGTTGAAAGCGGCACGGCCACGCACATCGCGCGAACTAACGAGTCGGGCATAGCCCTTGCTCGACTTAAGCTGGGCCGGCGTTCCGGCGACGTGGACGTAACCGCTTCCGTCGAGACCCGCAAAGGGGTTAAGTCCGTTTCGTTTCGAGCACTTTCGGGCGTCGAGATCCTCGGCGCCGATCTCGAGGGGCCCACAGGCGGTGTGATAGACGGGATCGGCGTGCGGCTGCACGACGCGTCCGGCGCGCCCGCCGAAGGCGTCACCGTCTTCTTCCGGGTGGAGGGGGACGGCCGCGGGTCGAAGGTCGCAGAAGACGTGGTCGAGACGGACAAGAAGGGCTGTGCCGTTACAGACTGGAAGCTGGGAAACGAGGTCGGCCGCTACTTCGCGTTTGCCGAGATCCGCGACACGCGTTCCGCGGTGCCCGAGAACGGGCGTTTCCACGCCCGTACCATCGAGTTCGAGGCGATGGGGATGAACAAGGGCAGGATGGCGGTCGAATTAGTCGGCGGGTTGGCCATATTCATTCTCGGTATGAAGATGATGTCCGGCGGGCTCCGGCGGATGGCCGACCGACGTTTAAAAGCCATTCTGCAAGCCATGACGCGCAACCGCGTTCTTGCGGTCTTGGTTGGCGCGGGCCTCACGGCCATGGTCCAGTCCTCAAGCGCGACAACCGTGATGACGGTGGGGTTTGTCAACGCGGGTCTGATGAACCTTGGTCAGGCTATCGGGGTCGTATTTGGGGCGAATATCGGCACCACGGTCACGGCGCAGATCATTGCTTTCAAGCTGAATGCGCTGGCGTATCCGGCCATCGCTGTCGGCTTGATTACGACGGCAGTGTCTCGGAAGCCGAACGTAAAGGCTCTCGGCGAGACCATTCTCGGCTTTGGGCTGCTGTTTTTGGGGATGCAGACCATGTCCGGCATACTGAAGCCACTACAGTATAGTCCGGGTTTCGTGGCGGTTTTTAGCCGTTTCGATTGCACGCCGGCACCCGGCGGGTTGATTCCCCCGATACCGGCGCTAATGTGCATACTTGTCGCGACGGCAGCGACGGTTTTCATCCAATCGAGTTCGGCCACGGTCGGGTTGGTGCTGGCACTGTCCAGCCAAGGGCTTGTGACCTTCTATACCGCGGTGCCGCTTATTCTAGGCGATAATATCGGCACGACGATTACGGCGATCTTGGCGTCCGTGCCCGCAAATCGCAACGCGAAGCGGGCCGCGCTGGCCCACACCCTTTTCAACGTTTTCGGGGCGCTGTATATGTATATCCTTTTGTTCGTGCCGTTGTGGAACGGACAACCGGTGTTTCTGGGGTTTGTCGACGCGATCACGCCGGGCGACGTGTTCGGGCCCAACGCGGAGGAAAGTGTGCTGCGCCACGTGGCCAACGCCCACACCGCTTTCAACGTAATGAATTGTCTCTTCTTTTTGCCTTTCATCGGCGCTATGACGAAGGTCTGCCAACGCATTATCCCTATGACGGCCTTGGATCGCGAAACCGTTTTGCAGTACCTCGAACCTCATCTGCTCGATTCGCCGACGCTTGCCTTGCAGCAAGCCACCCTCGAGGTGGGTTACATGGTCCGCCGTGCCCAAAAATCGGTCAATGACGCCTGTGCGTTTTTCCATGGCGGCCCCAGCGAACTCGCGGAGAAGGTCGAGCAACGGGAGCAAGTAATCGATCGCCTGCAACACGAGATCACGGCGTACCTTGTCGACTTGTCTCGCCGGGGACTGCCCCAGGCGGAAGGTATCCTTCTGCCCGCGCTTATCCATGCCGTAAATGATGCGGAGCGGATTGGCGACCATTCCGAGGACATTGTCGAGCTTGCCCGGATCCAGCGCGCGGATAACCACGAACTGTCCGAGTTTGCCCAGCAGGACGTACGCGGAATTGAGGGACTCCTCGAGGAACAGTTCGAGGCCATTTTGAATATTCTCGAAAAGAGCAATACGGCACAAGTAGAAACGGTTCTCAAAAAGGAGTCTGCAATTAATGAGGCCGTCAAGGTCGCTACGGAGGCCCACGTTGAACGTCTCGAGCAAGGAAAGTGCAGCGTGCAGGCCGGCGTTGTTTTCTTGGACATTCTGGCCCACTTGGAACGGGTCGGCGACCGGCTGACCAATATCGCCGAGCGCGCCGGAACCATCATCCAAGCGACCGCCGGCTAGCCCGGGCTTCCCCGCATTCCTGTCCATGTGCGTCCATTCTGTCCATTTAGGCCCATTCACGGTTGCGGGTGACAGCCGCAATGTAATACCATCCCGCAAGGCATCACGATTCCGAAGGAGACTGAACAACCGTGAAGGCCGCCAAATGCATCGCCCCGCGCCAAATCCGCATTGTAGACGTCGATAAACCGGCGCCGAAACCGGACCAAGCCTTGATTCGGGTTTGCTCGGTGGGCATCTGCGGTTCGGATTTGCACTATTTCGAGGGGAGCGGCATCGGCGAGGTCACCGTTACGGAACCGTTGATACTCGGGCACGAGTTTTCGGGAATCATCGAGGAGGTGGGCGACGAGGCCGGGGCGGATCTCGTGGGGAACCTGGTGGCCGTCGAGCCGGGCATACCGTGTCGCCAGTGCGAATCGTGCCGCACGGGGCACTACAACGTGTGCCGCGACATGGTGTTTCCGGGCGGCCCGCCGTATGACGGCGTGCTGTGCGAGTACGTGACGTTCCCGGCCGATTTCTGTTTCCCGGTTCCTCAGAAACTCAGCCCGACGCAAGCCGCCCTCATCGAACCCTTGGCTGTGGCCTTGCATACGGTGGACTTGGCGCGCGTCCGCCCGGGCGAGACCGCCGCAATACTGGGACTCGGCCCCGTCGGACTCCTGACGGCGCAGATGGCCAAGCTCGCCGGGGCCGGGCAACTGATCGGCACAGACCTTCTAGACTATCGGGCGGAAGCCGGTTTGCGCTTTGGCGTCGATTTCGCCTTCAATGCGGGCAAGCACGACACGGTCGAGACGGTGTTGGATCGGACGGGCGGCCGCGGCGTGGACGTGGCGTTTGACTGCGCCCGATCGTCGGACACGCCGGGCCTTGCCTGCAAGGTCGTCCGCCCGGCCGGGCGGTGTGTGCTTACGGGAATCTCGGGCGCCATCGAGGACCCGTTCCCGGTGAACGTGGCGCGGCACAAAGAACTTACGCTTCACTGGTGCCGCAGATTCCGCTTTGATTTTCCCCGGGCGATCGCGGTGGCTGCGTCGGGGCAAGCCGATTTGAAGGCGCTGGCTACGCATTCCTTTCCGCTGGAGCGGAGCCAGGAGGCGTTCGCATTGGTCAGCAACGCCGGGGATAATGTCCTGAAAGCGTCGATTGATTTGTGAGCGCGCCGTAGCGCACCCATATCGAGAAATGTTCTGCGAGTAGAAGCTCAAGGCCGTACCGGCCGCCTTGGTCTTGACGGGCAGCAGGCGCGCAAAACGCAAGTTGGGCGAACAGGACAAACCGTATGTCCGATACGGAACACTCTCAAAGAACCGACCCTGAGCGCGGAGCCGGCCCGTCCGGCGCAACAGGCCCAGTAGGCCCTGACCTCGGGGTGTATCGGGACGAGCCCCGGAGTGTTTCGTTGTGGGCTTTGCTCAAGGCGCCGTTGGCCTTGCTATGCGCGGGCGTTGCCATCATCGCGTGCATGAGCATCTGCGAGTCCCGTGCGCTGTCGGGCCAGGTATGGCGGGACGCCGTATTGATCCTCGAGGGGCCGCCGCTGTGGTCGGACTGTATACCTGTCCGAATGCGCCACGTGCCTCTGGCAAACTTTCCGATCACGCAGATCGTTTTGCGCTCGTTGCGCCAGCGCCCCGCCGATGCAGAACTTATTGCGCAACTCAACTTGGATAAACAAGAGCGGGTTATGATGTTTGATTTGCCTCGCGACACGTGGGAATCGCTACTGGCCTGGGGCAGGATGCCGGAACCGGGCGCGCCAGAGGTCTTGGCAGGCGATTTGGCCCGGCTTGATCGTTTTGTGATGGACGACGTGCAGTTCGAGGTGGTCGGACGTATCCAGCGTGGGGTCCCCGGTTTTACCTTCAGCTATGCCTTGCCGTATGACAGACATCTGGCACGATTCTTCCTAACCGAGGCCGGCGCCGTCGAGGGGTGGCTCGCGCCGGACGGCATGGCGCGCATCCGGGGAGACGACTTGGGCGAACTTAAAGGCGCGGACACCAAGATTCGATTGGTTCGCCATACGCGCACTCCGCGCGGGATCTCGTTGGGAACAATCCTGGGCCTCGCGTTTGTGGCCTGGGGCGGGGCCGCGGCACAGATACGTTTTCTGAGGCAGGCCGGCCGCCGCGCGCGGGGTCCACTGGCGTTCGTCCTTGAGGAGCTTTCGGCAAGCGGGTCGTTGTTGTGGGCGAGTCACGCGGGATGTTACGGCACATTATTCTTCTTCACGATTGCGGCACTGGCCTTTCCGATCGCCAACGCCCGCATGGGGGAATATGTGGGAAGCCTATTCATTGAAGGCGATTTGAGCTATATCGGGGCGGCCTATGCATCGGGAAACGTTCTACTGGCCGCGCTGGCCACATTTGTCAACAACTACGTGGTCCAAACCGTGGGGCTCTGCATTCTCCCTTCGTTTGTCGTCCCATTTGCCGGCGTCGTCAAGAACCTCCTTAGCTTCGCGCTGGTCGGATTTGTCATGGCCCCCATCTGGACGGGATTTGTCGAGCATTATGTGTATCACTGCATCACGATGACGCTCGAGCTGGAGGCCTACGTTCTCGCGTCGTTCATCGTGTCCGTGCTCCCGATCCGCGCGGTGAAAGGACTCTTGTCGGGGCGGTTTATGCCGGAGTTCGTTCACGGCCTGAAGGTTATGCTGAGTGGAACGCTCCTGGTCGGCGTGATGCTGCTAATAGCGGCGCTGTACGAGGCTGCGACGGTTATTCTGTTCACGTAGGCGGCGTCCGGACTAGCCCGACGCGCCCCCGGTTTGGCCGGGCGCTTGGTATCCCTTTAAGTCGAGGGTGACGTGTCGGTAGCCCGCGGCACGGATCTCCCGAACGACGTGTTCCCGAGTCTTTAAATCGAGCATTTTGTCGAACTCTGCGGGCTCGATCTCGATTCGGCACAAATCGCCGTGATGGCGGGCGCGGTATTGATGAAATCCGAGTCGCTTGAGCGTTTCCTCGGCCCGCTCGATCTGCTGCATGGCGTCGAGCGTGATTCGCGTTCCCGGCGGAAAACGGGAGGACAGACATGCAAACGATGCCTTGTCCCAGGTGGGCAAGCCGCGGCGGGCGCTCAGTTGTCGTATATCGTCTTTCGTGAGTCCGGCCTGCTGGAGCGGGGCGACCACGCCTTTTTCAGCGGCGGCCATAGCGCCGACGCGCGCGGCGTCTTGTGGGTCATCGGCGTTCTCGCCGTAGGCCAGGACGGCGATGCCGTGCTCCCGGGCATAGGCGAGCATCTCGTTAAACAGAACCGATTTGCACACGTAGCAGCGTTGACGGTCGTTTTTGAGGAACGCTTCGTTGGCGAACTCGTCGGTTTGAACCAGGGCGAGACGCCAACCGCGCGTTTTGGCCAGGGCCTTTGCCTCCTCGAGCTCTGAGCGGGGGATCGACGGCGAGTCGTCCAGAATCATATGGGCGTTGTCGCCGAGGGCCTCGTGGGCCACGTCGGCCAGATAGGTCGAGTCAACGCCGCCGGAATAAGCCACCGCGATACTGCCGCAGCCTCGGAGAATTTCCTTGAGGCGCCGCTCCTTTTCCAGTAATTCTTCTTTGACATCCATTGGTCTAGTTTTTGTTCTGTAAGTTACTGATGATTAAGAGGTTGGATGCGTTTCCTCTGGGACGCAACGTGGTGGCTCCCGTTGGGCGCGACTCGAGAGGGGGAATGGCAATACCGGAAACGACCACATTAATATACCTGGAAACGCGCCTGATTTCGAATTCTCAAACTGCCCTCGCTTTTTACCATACCACCACGCCGGGCAAAGCGCAATGAGACCCAATCGCCGATATCCTGAGTGCGAATCTGCGAACGCAACCGCCGTATGAAACGATGCGGGCGTCAAGGGGACGGCGCCCAAACCGTATCCGACCACCCAAATGCGTCCCGCGTCAATCATGGGCAGGAGCGCCAAGGCGGCGCGACGTTCGGAACAAGTCAGATGAGGATGTCGGCCATCTGACGCAGGTCTCGCTGGACGTTGTTGAATATAGGCAGCTCGGTGTACTGCTTCAGTTCCCGCATCCCGAGCGGCGACGAAGAACAAATCCCGGATATGGCGTCCGGAAACAACCCAAATCGTTCCTTAAGGATGCTCAGCCCGCCTATCGCGCCGAAGGCGTCGTAGGCGCTGAAGATCAGCCGGTGAATTCGCGATCGGACTTCCTCTGTCTCGAGCAGCATGGCCGTCTCCCGTTGCAGGATGCCGTCGGCGAATTCGACGACCCAGAAGTTCCGGGGGCTGTTGGCATATTTGAGATCGAGGCTGTTGAATATGTGCAGGAGATCGGCCATGTCGGCCAGGTAGGTCGACGGGTAGCCCAGATACGTGAAATCGGCCACCGGCGAGGCGCCGTTGTCTTCCATGAGTAGTATGTCTTTTAGGCCGGCGGTTCCCGTCACTTTCGAGCCGCGCACGGTGTAGCCCATGCTGTTGAGCGCCCAGCAGCACGCCGCCGCCGTAGTGCTTTTGCCGCTGTTCATGGACGTGCCGATGTTGAGAATGAGTTTGGCGCGGTTGGGCGTCTTGTCCTTTTTTTTGGGTCTCACGCAATTGAAGGCCCGCGTGTTAAGCACGGCGCCGTTGCCGTCGCAGCAATATCCGTGGACGCGCACCTGGGTGGGGTCGCCCACCAAGGAACTTTTGTTTTTGACCAGGCCGACAATGCCGGACCGAGACAGCAGGTCCAGTTTGGCGGGCAGGTGATCGGGCACGTGGCCCTCGTAATAGTCGGGCGCGTAGCGATTTCCCAGCACAAAGACGGCGCGCGTACCCGAGTGCATCGCATGGATGCGCCCTTGTTTGTTTTCCAGCGAAACGTGTTGGCCGAGGTAGGTTACGGTCCCGCACACGAGATCCCCGGCGCCGGGCGGCTTGTCGACCTCGCCATACAGGCAGACCTTGCCTCGGGGCACGGGGAAGGCGGCGCTGGGAAGCAAGTATCCTTCTTTAATGCGTTTCATTCGAGGGTCTCCACGGTTGAGGACTCCCGGCGGGCGAAGTCGCTCTGTGAACTCAGGGCCGCTGACCAAGCCGGCGAAACCTACTCCCAATCCCGCGGCGAGTAGTCGATCCCGAGATCCTCCAGCGTTTCCGCGTCGAGTCGATCGGCATACTCGTAGTCCGAATCAGCGTCGAAGTCCAGAGGGACAACCTCATTCTCCTCGATATCTTCATCCGAGAATGCGGCGTCGAGTGACTCGGGAAGCGCGTCGTCACGCTCATACTCGGATGTCGTCTGACGGCGCATGGTTCTCCTTTCGGGCCGGCCAAACGGGTCCGCAATATGAACCGTCTTTTTGCGCCGGTGCGACCGTTTCCTGCGTTTTCCATCCCTGCTCGGGAACTCGTGTTCCATTTCGTCGTCCCACCTGTGTTTCCTCGACGCCATCGTTTTCATCCTCCATTTATGATGCTATTGTTGCGCCACTCATACGGACAATAGGTCCCCCGCGAACATATGGCCGATGAGCCGGTACACTAATTTCGCAATCGTAAACTGCGGATGAATAAGCCCGGGTGCGGGCGCGAGTTCACTCACATCGAATCCGAGCAACTCGGTGCAAGCGCATAGACGCCGCAACAGAGCGTCTATCTGCCGCCACGTCAGCCCGCCGGGCTCCGGCGTGCCGGTAGCGGGCATGATGGACGGGTCCAGGACATCGCAGTCCAACGAGACGTAGACCCTCGGCGCCACGGCTTCCAGGACGTCGTTAATCCAATGGGCCGCCATACGCTCGTCGCCGCGAAGGTCTTCCGCGTAGAAGACTCTGAGGCCGTGCTGTTCGGCGATTGCGCGTTCTTCTTGGGCCTGGCCGCGCACGCCGACTTGGACAATTCCGGCGTGGAAGTCCAGCACGCGCGCCATCGCGCAGGCGTGGCTCCACGCGTCGCCGTCGTACTCGGGGCGCAAGTCGCTGTGGGCGTCGAGCTGCAGCAGGGTCACGTCGGCGGCGCCTTGTACGTGCGCCTTGATCGCGCCCACAACGCTCGTATGTTCCCCGCCGAGCGTCACGACGCGTTTCCCGGCGTCACGCCAGTCTTGGACGACGCGCTCGAGGCGTTCGGCCACGCCGGGGCCGTCGCAGTCGTCTACTTCGAGCGGACGCAGCGTCGCGATGCCGCCGGCCAGCGTATGGGGTTCGAGGCCGAGGGCTGCGTCAAAGACTTCGACCTGACGCGAGGCATCCAGTATCGCCGCCGGCCCGGCCCGCGATCCCGTACCGTACGACGACGTTTTTTCGAAGGGGACCGGTACAATGACGCAGCCCGCGCGCTGAGGATCGGCAGCCGCATCGGCCAGTGCAAGAAATCGCTCGTCCTCGGACAGGAAACGATACATGGTTAGTCTCTGTCGAGTTCTTCGAACACGGCCTTCATGAGCAGCGGCCACACAAGCGTCGCGTCGGCGTAAACTTCGGCAAATCGTCCGCCTTCGTCGGGAGGCACAAATTTTCCCCAACTTACGCCCTCCGAGTAGGTGCATCCGGAAAGGCCGCCCCAATGCACCGGCTCCGGGCAAATCCGGATGCCGTATTGAAACCGCGGTTCTTTAAGCGGGACATTGAGCCGATCCCGTGTGATGGCGTAATACGGCGCCACTTGCTGCGCCCAGTTGCGCGGCACGCCCCCGCCAATAGTGAAAATGCCGAGTCTGGCCGCCTGGCCGACGAGGCGGGCATATTCCTGGAGGTCGAGAAACGGATTGAACGGGGGAGCGGCCCGGAAGACTTCTTCGGGCGCCAAGTCGCCGTTTTTCCCGTTGCGGTTTGGCTGGTCGGCCGGCTGGGCCATGGCCCAGGTAGCGACGTCAAGGCCCATCTCGCTGTCCGTGAAGGCGGGAATAAACACCGGAACATCTTGTCGGAAGGCGCTTTGCAGAACGCCGCGTCCGTCGTCGGCATCGGCCAGGTACTTGCCGATGGCCTTGCAGAACTGGCGTGACGACCAGACGCCGTCCGTGGGATTAGAGGCGTTGAGCACGCGGGCTACGACTTCCGAGACGCTGTTGAGATTGGCTTCCATCTCGAGGGTGTCGTAGACGCGATTATAGCCTTTGGCATAGAGTTCGCCATCGTCGGCGTCGGGACGGGCGGCGTAATGCACGAGGCCGATGGATTCGGTCAAGCCGTGGGCCATCAACGCCCCGGTGGCCACAATGGCATGTACAAGGCCCCGGTCGACCATCTCACAGATGATGGTGCCCTGTTTCGCCACGGTCATGGCGCCCGATAGGGTCATGACGACAAGGCATTCCCGATCTCGCGCCATGTCGAGAAAGATATCGAGGGCCGTGCCAAGCTGACGCCCTCCAAATGCCGTTGCCCTCATGGCGCGCACGAGCCCTGAGAACGAGTCAACGCCCGCCAAGTCCAACGCTTCCAGCGGTGTCAAGCCGTCGCGGCGGCCATCATGCAGATCACGCGTCGCCATCTTGTCCGCTCCCCTTTAGGCACGAACTACGCGAAAGTAGTCTCGCAGCCGGCAACCACGGGATCGAGAACAAGGTTGGGCGCCTCGAACCGACGCAACTCCCTGACGGCCACGTTGCCCAGATCCATCTCCGCTCGGAGATACTCGAGCACCTCCCTGGGTTCGGTATTGCCGCAGGTGAAGATATCCAGCGCCACGAGGCCTAAGTCGGCGTACGTGTGGGCCGAGCAGTGGCTTTCGTCCAGGACAACGACGGCGGCAAAACCCGGGGGAGAATCGAGACCGAACTTGTAGCGGACTTGCGAAATAACGGTGGCGCCGGCTCGCTCGGCGGCCCGTGCCATGACGTCTAGAAAACGCTTGTCGTCCAGGCACAGTTCCCGCGCCACGTTTCGACAGTCAATCAGAAGGTGTTTGCCCTTATGCAACGCATATAACCTCCTCTGACGCTTGAAGCTGCTAACGCCGCCTTACGCGAGTTCTCCTTGCTCAAGGGAGGCTTGGGGTCGGCAACCAATCCGTTCCTTTCCGGAAACGGCAGCATATGTTAGCTTTACATTACGCCAAAATCAAGCACTTTCTAGGAGGCGATGAAGTTTGACACGGGTGAGCTCGGTTTGGTAGCCTCAGGGCTCCTCGGATTCATGGTTTCCTCGCTCATATTTGGGTCGGTTCTCTGTTAACGAAAGGGAGTGCAGTCAGCCCTCGTAGGGTAACGCATCATGATGAGAAAACAACGTTTGTTTACGCCGGGTCCGACGAGCGTGCCGCCGGAAGTCTTGCTTGCCATGGCCGCGCCCATGACGCACCATCGGCAAGCGGCATTCGAGGAGGTCTTCGTTCGCGTTTCGGAGAAACTCAAGTCGGTTTTCCAGACTTCGAGCCCGGTGGTCATCTTATCGGGTTCGGGCACGGCCGCCATGGAGGCTGCGGTCGTAAACTTGCTCTCGGCCGGCGACAAAGCAATATCGGTGAACGGCGGCAAGTTCGGCGAGCGGTGGGGCCTAATCGGCAAGGCCCATGGCGTCGAAATGAACGTCATCGACATCGAGTGGGGAACGGCCGTCGCCCCGGCGCGAATCGAAGAGGGCCTCAAGCACAATCCGGACACCAAGGCCGTGTTTACCACGCTCAACGAGACGAGCACCACCGGCTTGACCGACGTAAAGGCCATTGCCGAGATCACCGCGAATACGGACGCCGTGTTGGTGGTGGACGCGGTCAGCGCCGTTTGCGCGGACGAGTTGCGGATGGACGACTGGGGAATCGACGTGGTCGTGGCGGGCTCGCAGAAAGCGCTTATGCTTCCGCCGGGCCTTGCATTTGCGGCCCTCGGACCAAAGGCCCGGGCCGCGATGGCGCATTCGACGCTGCCCAAATTCTATTTGTCGTTCGAGAAGGCCCTGAGCAATCTTGAAAAGAAGACCACGCCGTTCACGCCGGCAGTCTCGAGCGTCATCGGCCTGGATAGATCGCTTGATATGATTCTCGACGAAGGCATGGAGCCGTTGTGGGCGCGTCACCGTAAACTTGCCGAGGCGACGCGGGCCGGCGTCGTGGCCATGGGCATGGCGCTATTCGCTCAATCGCCGTCGAACGCGGCCACGGCCATCAAGTTGCCCGAGGGATTCGACGGCGGCGTGCTGCACAAGAAACTGCGCGACGAATATAAGGTGACCTGTGCCGGTGGCCAGGAACATCTGAAGGGCAGGATCGAGCGGATCGCGCACATGGGGTACTATGACCAATTCGACATGCTTGTCGTTCTCGGCGCGGTGGAACTCGCGCTCAAAGAACTCGGCGTCAACGTCCGAGTTGGCGAGGGCGTTGCGGCGGCGCAACGCTACTTTGCGGGGGAGTGAGCCATGCCAAAGATCCTGGTGCTGGACGGGTTGAGCGAGGAGGGCGTCAACGTCTTCCAGCAGGCCAAAGGGTTTGAAGTAGACGTAGGACCGTCCCAGCAACCCGATGAACTGGCCGGCGTCATCGGCGATTACCACGGGCTCGTGGTGCGGAGCGCCACGAAAGTCACCGGGGAAGCCCTTAGAAACGCCAAGAAACTCAGAGTAATCGGCCGGGCAGGCGTCGGCACGGACAACATCGACAAGGCGACCGCCACAGAGATGGGCATTGTGGTCATGAATACGCCCGGCGGCAACACGATATCGACCTGTGAACATACGTTTGCGCTGCTGTTTGCGCTGTGCCGGAACGTGCCCCGCGCCCACGCGTCCATGGAGGCGGGGCGGTGGGATCGCAAGTAATTCATGGGCACGGAAGTCTGCGGCAAGACCCTCGGCGTCATCGGCATCGGCAGGATCGGTTCCGCGGTGGCCAAACGGGCGCAGGCGTTCGAGATGAACGTCATCGTCTTCGACCCGATTCTGACCAAACTCAAAGCGGAGGCCTTGGGCGTAGAGTTGGTGACGCTGGACGAACTGCTCGAACGCTCGGACTTCATTACCGTGCACGCGCCCAAATCCGAAAAGACCGCCAACATGATCGCCATGCCGCAGTTAAACAGAATGAAGCCCACCGCCCGCATTATCAATACGGCCCGGGGCGGACTCGTCAATGAGGCCGACCTGGCTCAGGCGCTCAAAGAAAACCTCATCGCCGGGGCGGCACTCGATGTGTACACCGCCGAGCCGTTCGAAGACAACCCTTTCCTTGGACTCGAGAACGTTGTAACCACGCCGCACCTAGCCGCCTCGACCGATGAAGCCCAACTGTCGGTGGCCGTGGAAATCGCCAAGCAAATGGTTGACTATCTGACCGCGGGCACGATAGTCAACGCCGTGAACGTGCCCAGCCTCGACGGCGCCACCCGCAAACAACTCGAGCCGATCCTGTACCTTGCAGAGCGGTTGGGGCGGTTCCAGGGACTCTACATGGAAGGGCATCCGTCGTCGATCCGAATCGAGTATGCGGGCGATTTCGGCGTGGCCGATATGTACCCCGTCACAACGGCCATTCTCAAGGGTTTCTTCGAACCGCTCGTCGAGACCGTTAACGAAGTCAGCGCGCCTTCGCTGCTCGAGGCCCACGGCATCGAGTGCAGCGAGAAGCGTCGGGCCGCCGTGTTGGACTACGCCTTCAGCATCGGCGTGAACGTCGCCACGGACAAGGAGAGCCATCACATTGTCGGTACGTTGTTCGGCAAAGGGGACGCGCGGATCTGCAGCATCGACGGCATTCGCGTAGACGCCAAGCCCGAAGGCTGTATGCTTGTGTGCAACAATGAAGACAAGCCGATGATCATGGCCGGCATCACGCAGTTGCTGGGCGAGGCCGGCATCAACATCGCCAACATGACGCTCGGGCGCACCGAACCGGGCGGTTTGGCGTTGACGGTGCTCAACCTCGACGCGAGACCCGGCGAGGATCTGTTGGACAAGGTGCGTCAGGTGCCTCACGTGACCCAGGCGCGACTCGTGGCGCTTTAGCCGCGGCGCCCCTTATTTCAGAGAACCTCAAAAGCCGTCCCGAAGGCGGATTGGCGGTCATTCTCAAGGAAGTCCCGGAACGACACTCGAGGGCGAGGATGACGGATTATACCCATATTGAAGTTCCGCAAGGCCAGCGGATCGCCATCGACGCCGGCGGGGCACTGCAAACCCCAAACCGTCCCATCGTCGCCTTCATCGAGGGCGACGGCACGGGGCCCGACATCTGGCGCGCGGCCCGAATGGTGTTCGACGCGGCGGTGAAACATTGCTACGGCGCCGGGCGGGAAGTCGCGTGGATGGAAGTCTACGCGGGCGAAAAGGCGAATGCTTTGTGCGGAAGCTACCTTCCCCAAGAGACGCTGGACGCCATCCGCGAGTATCACATCGCCATCAAAGGTCCGCTCACCACGCCCGTGGGCGGCGGCTATCGCAGCCTGAACGTGACGCTTCGGCAGCAACTGGACCTGTTTGCGTGTGTGCGGCCGATTCGTTGGTTCGAGGGCGTGCCGAGTCCCGTGCGCGAACCGCACAAGGTCGATATGGTAATTTTTCGCGAGAACACCGAGGACGTATATTCAGGTCTCGAGGTCGCGGCAGGCAGCGAGGAGGCGCGGCGGTTTATCGCGTTCGTCAGCCGCGCGTTCGACTGGCATATCCGCCCGGACGCCGGCATCGGCTTCAAACCCATCAGCAAACGCGGCACAAGAAGGATCGTGCGCGCCGCGATTAATCACGCCCTGAAACACCGGCGCGCGTCCGTGACCCTCGTCCATAAAGGCAACATTATGAAGTTCACCGAGGGCGCGTTTAGAAGGTGGGGCTACGAGCTCGTCAAGGAAGAGTTCGCCGACGTGGCCGTTGCCTGGGAAGACTGCAACGGGCAACCCGGCGACAAACTGCTCGTGAAAGACGCCATCGCCGACATTTTCCTCCAACAGATTCTGACGCGGCCGCTCGAGTTCGACGTCGTGGCGACGATGAAGCTTAACGGCGATTACATAAGCGACGCCCTCGCCGCACAAGTCGGCGGCATCGGCATTGCCCCCGGCGCCAACATCAACTACGAAACCGGCGCTGCCATATTCGAGGCGACGCACGGCACCGCGCCAAAGTACGCCAACCTCGACAAGGTCAATCCGAGCAGCATCATCCTCTCCGGGGTGATGATGTTCGAACACATGGGATGGGGTGAGGTATCGGACGCGATCGTCAACGCTATCGTAAAAACGTTCAAGGCAAAAAGGGTTACCTACGACTTTGCCCGGCTCATGGTGGGGGCAACGGAGCTGAAATGCAGTGAATTTGCGGAAAGCGTTGCCGCAAACCTCTAAAACTGCGCAAAAGTCGCAAGCGAGGGGAGTCCTTACGGGAAATACCGCTTGATTTGCCAGGCAACTTATGGCACAATAAACCTACTAGTGTAGACACGGGGGGAGATTGGCTGTGGTTGCGCATGTAGACCTCGCGACAAAAGAGACCCGACAGCGGCTACTGGAACTGTTCTCTTACAGCCAAGTCGGCGAGTGCGTGAGTAGCGTTACCCATGATATTAATAACTACCTCGGGGCGATTCTCGCCTACGTCGAGTTGATCCAGCTCGACAACGAGTTGAGCAAAGATTCCGAGCGCATGGTGGGCGAGATTATCTCGGGCGTTCGCAAGTGTACGGATCTCCTTAACGCACTCACGGGAATTGCACGCAAGCCCAAACCGAGAAGAGCGCGAATCGATCCGGCGCAACTGATCAAACGGGCCGTCGGGCTCAGGCAGTACGACCTCAAGACTGCCCAGATCCGGATCGAGACCTCTTACGAAGAGGGGAGAACCTCGATCATCGGCGACCAACCCAAGCTCGAGAGGGTTCTCCTTTCCCTGATAAGCAACGCCATCGAGGCCGTTGCCTCGGCCCCGCAGAAACGCATTGCCGTGCGCCTGCACGACATAGACGATCATGTCATCATCGAAGTGTGGGATTCCGGCGACAAGGTGCCGGAAACCGAGGCGGAGACCATCTTCGAGCCGTTCTATACGATGAAGAATGACGACAGCCACCTGGGACTCGGCCTCTTTGCCGCGCGCGAGACCGTCCGGGAACACCAAGGCAACCTGGCATACGACACCCAGCGCGGGTTCATTGTCGAACTTCCCAAAGCCAACGGCAGTCTCGCCGACGGCGCCGGACTTGGTCGCTAGACCTTTGCCTGCCGTTAAAGCAACATGCGTCCCGCGGATTTTGCGTATTCTCGTCTCCGGTTTCTGACCCCTCAGTTCAACTGATTTGCCGAAGGCACAGGTGCAACGTGCGGCGGATTGGGGCATGGATCGCCTTGGGCTTGTGTTTGAGGGTAGGGATGGATATAAACTTAGCCGAGGCGTCCGTGGCAGTATTGTTAAGGAGAATGAGACGGTGCTTTTAGGTTTCCTCGTGCACGAGGCGGAGGGACGTGAGGCCGAGCGCATTCCGGTGGGCGACCTGCTGGTCATTGGCCGGGGCGCCGACTGCGACTATCAAATTATGGAAAGCTCGGTTTCCCGGCGCCATGTCGAGATCCGGGCGCGGCCGGGCGGTTTTTATTGGCGCGACCTCGGGAGTGCGAACGGCACCGCCGTCAACGGCGAGCGACTGCCGGCGGGGGAACTCCGCCACAACGACCGAATTGAGGTGGGCAACGCGACGCTGCGGTTCGAGTTGGAAGAAGTCGAAGGGCCCGACGAAGAAGGACCGCCAAAGGATGAGACGGTGTTCTTCTCGGAGACGCTTCTGGCCGGGCAACCTGCCCTCGAACCTGCCAAGGCGGATCGATCGGAAGAAGCGCTTCGGGCGGTGTGTACCGTCATGAACGAGATCGCGTCGAACTATGAGCCTTGTCCGTTGCTCGATCGAATTCTCGAGACGACCATGAAAGCCATCGACGCGCAGCGGGGCGCCATATTTTTTGCGGACGCCGCGGGCCAGGAACTGCTCCCGTGCCCCGTGTGCCGCAACATTCATATGATTCGCAACGGCAAGCTGGTTCACGCGGAGAAAGGGGGGCTACGCATCAGCAATACGGTTGCACACCGGGTGTTGCGCGGCGGCGAGACCGTCCTTT
>Ga0180437_10003365_pt1 | contig 23907 bp, 18 predicted proteins | sample SS_ome_4_FD_132410 | JGI IMG/M metagenome (GOLD analysis project Ga0180437, IMG submission 132410) | Hypersaline lake sediment archaeal communities from the Salton Sea, California, USA - SS_3_D_1 metaG | ecosystem: Environmental > Aquatic > Non-marine Saline and Alkaline > Hypersaline >... | reverse complement strand
GAAGGGAGTCGAGGAATCTCTTGTCGGAGTCACATTTGCCATTGCAGTGGAGATTCCTCGATTCGCTACGCTCACTCGGAATGACGTACCAGGAGAGACTGAGCAGTAACGACTCTCCCAGTTTACGGCGTGGTCTCGGTGGGTACAGTGCTGGGTGCAATCGCAGCCCCGGGCATGGTCTCGCCGGGCGTTAGATTGAGGAAGGGGACAAAGCTGCCAGGAGGCATGATGCCCCAGGTGACCCTGCCCTGCGGGTCGCTCAGGGATTCCACAAACTGCAGTTGGATGATGGCCGGATACTTGCTGAGGGCTTCACCCTTGATTTGGATGGCTTCTGCCTCTGCCTCCGCCAGCAGTTTCACCTTTTCCGCATCGCCCCTGGCCCGTTCAATGGTGGACTGGGCATCCCCTTTGGCCAACTCGACCCCGGCCTGAGCGCGATAAATGGCCTGCTGAGCCCGGTTCTGCTCCGTGATGACGTTCTCAGCCTCGATCTGTTTCTGCTCCACGGCCTGTTTGTAATCCTCGGTGAACTCGATCTTGCGCAGGCCAAAACTATCCAGGACGATTCCCTTCTCGGCAAAAAGGGGCCCAAGTTGCTCCTGGAATCGATCTTGGACTTCCTGAATGTTCCCCGTGTAAAGGTCAAGAGCTTCGTATTCCTTGGGGATGTTACGGGCCAGGATGCGGCTGTGGAACTTGACCACTTTCTCCACCGCCTCTCGCTCGTCGCCAATGTTGTTGGCGATCCAATCCACCCTCTCGGGGTCAATTCGGAAGCGAATGGAATATTTCAGGATGATCTGCTGTCCATCGGCGGTGGTCGTATCCGTGGGAAAGTCCACATAGTCAGCCTGGGCTTCCCCCTGGTCAGCGGTTTGGTAGATGATCTCCTGGGTGCGATATTTCACCACCCCCTCAACGAGAGGTATCTTCCAGTTCAGGCCCGGATGCATGATCCTTCCCGTAACTGCCCCAAAGCGGGTGACTAGCCCCACTGTGCCGTATTCGATCTGGGTGTAACTTGAGGATGCCAGGACCAGAATCAGGAACACGATCCCGGCGATGGTCAGCACGCTGCAACTAGGTAACGAAATTTTCTGCTTTTTCACGTCAAAAACCTCCTTTTTCTTTGCAATGACGGATCCGGCTGAAACCGTTTAAGGAGACGGGGCCGGAGTAGAAGTAGGCGGCGGGGGTGCCTCGACCACAGGAATGGAAGCCAGAGACCCCCTGACCTGAGCATAGGATGCAGAAATCCAACCCCGGCCGATGGTGCCAGTCGGGTAAACGACTTGCAGCCAGGAGCTATCGGCATTCTTGCCCACGATCTCCACCGCGTCGTTTCGCTGTAATTGGCCCACGACTGGATAACGGGTGCCCGGCCCCCTCCTGACGTTCAAGACCTCGGCGGTGATGGTGGCCGAGGGGACGCCCAGCGGCGGGGTCACACCGGCCGGGGTGGTAGGAGCGGCTGCCCCCTCCTCGATGACGTTGACGGTGACCGTAGCCGGGTCGCTGACCCGTCCGGCGGTGTTGTAGGCCTTGACCGTCACGCTATGGCTGCCGAGAACGGCGGCCGTCCAATCCTGAGTGACGCTCAACGCGGGCTGCTGTTGAGGGCTGACGTCGGAACGGACCAACGAGCCGTCCACCCACAGCTCGACCCTGGTCACGCCTTTGACATCGGTAGCACTGGACTGGATGGCGACGGTTTCGCCTGCCTTGACCTGAACGCCGCTGGCCGGGGAGAGGATCATCACCGTCGGTTTTATGCCACCCCCGAGGCCGGGCAATTCACAGGCCAGAATCCCTGCCAAAACGAGTAAGAGGACAGCGACAGCCCCTGCATCTCGGGAGCATTTTGCAAGTCCAATATACACCGCAACTCCGTTTTTGTGCCAATTAGGTAGTTCTACAATGTCACATTAACATAAAGCCGCTTTCCTGTAAGCTCCAAGCGGACGATAGTCCGCGTTCTTGGCGCTGGACTATCGTCCACCGCGAGCTTGGCTGAGATTGAAACCATGAGACCGAATGTGACATTGTCAAGGTAGTCAGGGGCTAATGGTTAGGGTCCAGCCCTTGTCATTATTACCCTCGTTTGTCTCAGCAACTTGGTTGCGGTTATCCGCCTGGACCTCAACGTAATACTGACCGGCTTGGGAGTAAGAAAATTGGACTGTCTTTTCACACTTGGCATATTGGGTATTTGCTGGACAGGATTCTTCCTGCCAGTCGAAGCCAGGCCCTTTTCGCCAACGAAAGTGCGAAGCCGGGAAAAAGGGGCCCCCGCCAGGATAGGTGTCTGTGGCAATCATGATGAAGAGGCTGACTGTCTCCCCTACCTTCATGTCGCCCATGAAATCCATCCGCCTGACGTACAGGTCGTAAACGGTAGGTGAGGGGCAGACACCGGCTACATGGACTGTGACCGTCTTGTCGGTCTTGCTGCCATCGGTGAGCTCCACGTGTAGGGTATAGGTGGTATCGTTGCAAGGGCATACTTCTTTCTCTTTACGACCACCGATCACAGGCTCCCCGTCCAGATATGCGGCTCGCACATACTCCACCTTGGCCCTGACCCAGGTACATTCCCCGGCGTTGATGTGGTCTCGGTCCACGGTGAGGCTGATCTGCGCCCCAGGCGTGGGCGGCGAGGTAGGCGTAGCTGTAGGCGTCGCAGTAGCCGGACTCGGAACTACGATCCTCACACTGCAGGTCTGGCCAAAGACCTCCCCCTGGGGGCTCTTCATCCGCCAGTAGCCAGTGTAGGTGCCCGCAGCGCTGGGCGCATACAGGGTCACCCCAATGTCCACGTTGCCGCCTGCGGCGACGGCAGGCACGGCTTGAGAAGCAGCCGCCCCCATCTGGTCGCCGGACACGAACACCCACGTGTACCCGCTCTCCCAGGGACAATTGCCATTGTTGCGGATGCGCCATATCTTGTCAATGCGAGCCCCCGGCTCAAAGACCGCGCCATCGGGCACAGTCACATCGGTCAAAAAGGCCGCATCCAAGGTGCAAACAGTGGGCATAGGCGTGGGAGTGAGGGTGGGTGTCTCGGTGACGACAACGATGACTGGCGTCCAGGTCGCTGTGGGTGTATCTGGAGCCAGGGTGGATGTCGCCGTTGGCGTGGCCGTCGGTTGTCCTGGCGTGGGCGTAGCCATCCCGGCAACATAGATGGTGATAGCCGCTGGCTGGCTGATCCCACCAGCCGCATTGTAGGCTTTGACCATCAGAGTGTAGGTGCCAGGAGCCGATGCCTGCCAGGACTGCCGGTAAATGAAGGGCGATTGCCCCTGCGGGTTGGGGCTGACGTCAGAGTGGTAGAGAACCCCATTGACCAACAGTTCGACACGGGTCACCCCCTTGGGATCAGTCGCCGTGACCTGGACGATGGCCTCCTGCCCCACCTGGACCTGACCACCACTGGGAGGCGAGTTGATGACTACCGCAGGCACCCCCCCGGCTATCTCTTCTTCACCCCGCTGAGTATAAAAGTAGGCTCCAACAGCAACGGCGACCAGCAAGATGACTACCGCCAGGCCAAAGAGCCCCAAGGTCAGCCACGACAGGCCCCCCGGCTCCCTCTCAGCCTCCACCGGTGGGGAGGGCGGCCGAGCATAGGCCGGCGGTGGAGCTGGCCTGGCTATTGTCGGGTAAGCCTCCGCCACAGCCGAGGACTGGAAACCCAGTTGAACCTTGCCCAGACCGACGGTGTCGCCGTCGCGTAGGACCCGGGGGCCGGTGAGACGCACACCGTTGACAAAGGTGCCGTTGGTGCTGCCCAGATCCTTGATGACAGGCTGCCCCCTCTCCCAGGTGATGCTGGCGTGGCGGCGAGAGACCTCGGGGTCACTGATGACCACATCGCTGCCCATCACACGGCCAATAATGATGCTGTCCTTGGCTACAGAAAAACGCTGGCCGCGCTGGGGACCCTGCTGTACGGTTAAAGTAATCGTGGGCTGTTGCATGGCACCTCCTCCGACTGATTAGTGATACAAGTGACACTGGGACAAGCTTTCACTGTGTAAATTCAAACTCCCACCATCCCGACTTGGGACTATCACCAGAAGCATTGTGAGCCCACACACGCCATCGGCCGGGCTGAGCACCGATGAAATTGTCCATCGTATAAGTAGGGGCGGTCAATCCAGTCTGCGATCTATAGGCATCCCAGCTCCCACCAGGACCGGGAAAGGAGGGTATCCAGGCTTGTATTTCGATGCCATAGGTCACATCCGTCCCGCTGACCGCCGACCATTGAAAGGTCACCGTGCGGGGGTAAACGTTGAATACTGCCCCATCGGCAGGGGAGAGTTGTGTCGGGGTGGAGGGTGTCGTAGCGGCAACGTTCACAGTCACTTGTTTATCTTCTGTGCTCCCACCCGACTTGATTACATGCAGGGTGTAGGTAGTAGTGGAAGCGGGGCAAGTAGATCCCGACCAATGGGGACCGGTCACAGGAGAGTTGGTGTACTCGGCGCCGTTCAGATGAGCTGCCTGCACGTTTTCAATATGCACCCTTAGAGTCGTGCAGGTCCCTGCATTGATCGAGTTGTTATCCACCGTAAATTCAATAATCGCTGAGGGAGGCGGCGGTTGGGTCGCCGTCGCGGTCGGAGTTGCCGTCGCGGTCGGAGTCGCCGTTGCCGTTGGAATCGGCGTCCCAGTCGGGGTTGCCGTCGCCGGTGCCGGCACTACAATCTGCACGCTACACGTCTGGCCAAAGACCTCCCCCTGGGGGCTCTTCATCCGCCAGTAGCCAGTGTAGGTGCCCGGAGCGCTGGGCGCATACAGGGTCACCCCAATGTCTACGTTGCCGCCTGCGCCGACGGCAGGCACGGCTTGAGAAGCAGCCGCCCCCATCTGGTCGCCGGACACGAACACCCACGTGTACCCGCTCTCCCAGGGACAATTGCCGCTGTTGCGGATGCGCCACATCTTGTCAATGCGAGCCCCTGGCTCAAAGACCGTGCCATCGGGCACAGTCACATCGGCCACAAAGGCCGCATCCAGAGCGCAAACAGTGGGCGTAGGGGTGGGCGTCCAGGTCGCTGTGGGCATACCTGGAGCCAGGGTGGATGTCGCCGTCGGCGTGGCCGACGGCTGCCCCGGCATGACGGCCCCGGCGACGTTGACAGTGATGGCCGCCGGCTGGCTGATCCCACCAGCCGCATTGTAGGCTTTGACCATCAGAGTGTAGGTGCCAGGGGCTGGCGCCCGCCAGGACTGCCGGGAGATAAAGGGTGATTGCCCCTGCGGGTTGGGGCTGACGTCAGAATGGTAGAGAACCCCATTGACCAACAGCTCGACCTGAGTCACCCCTTTGGAATCGGTCGCCGTAGCCTGGACGACGACCTCTTGCCCCACCTGGACCTGACTGCCACTGGGAGGCGAGTTGATGACTACCGCTGGCACCCCCCCGGCTATCTCCTCTTCACCCCGCTGAGTATAAAAGTAGGCTCCAACAGCAACAGCGACCAGCAAGATGACAACCGCCAGGCCAAAGAGCCCCAAGGTCAGCCACGACAGGCCCCCCGGCTCCCTCTCAGCCTCCACCGGTGGGGAGGGCGGCCGGGCATAGGCCGGCGGTGGTGGCGCTGGCCTGGCTACCGTCGGGTAAGCCTCCGCCACAGCCGAGGACTGGAAACCCAGTTGGACCTTGCCTAGACCGACGGTGTCGCCGTCGCGCAGGACCCGGGGGCCGGTGAGACGCACACCGTTGACAAAGGTGCCGTTGGTGCTGCCCAGGTCCCTGATGACAGGCTGCCCCCTCTCCCAGGTGATGCTGGCGTGGCGGCGAGAGACCTCGGGGTCACTGATGACCACATCGTTGCCCACCACACGGCCAATAATGATGCTGTCCTTGGCTACAGAAAAACGCTGGCCGCGCTGGGGGCCCTGCTGTACGGTTAAAGTAATCGTGGACTGCTGCATTGTCACTTCCTCCTTCTTCACACGGCACACAAACTATACTAGCTCGCTCTCATTGTAGCATTGAATCAAACCCTTGTCAACAGTTTCAGGTCAAATCCTAAAAGGCCCGAAGCGAATCAACCTCTAGCCTTTCATTCCATGGGGGTCAGGATACAGAAATCGCCTCACCGCTCTGTCTTGATCCAATACCTCTGCCCATCGCTGACCACCTCCACTGTGCCGTTCTGATCGGTGCGCAACACCGTCACGCCGTGCTCTTTCAACTTGGCCAACGTCGTCGGATCGGGGTGGCCGAACGTGTTGCCAGCCCCGACTTGGATGACGGCCAACTGGGGGTTGACTGCTTCCAGGAAACCGGGATTGAGGGAAGTATCACTGCCGTGGTGAGGGGATTTGAGAATGATGCTGGCCAAATCCTCATTACCGGACAGCAGGACTGCTTCCGCTTCCTCTTCCACATCGCCAGGCAGCAGAAACGAGATCGGGCCATAGGCCAAGTGCAGCACGATCGAGTTGTTGTTGACATCGGAATCGGTGCCTGAGAGGAACTGACTCTGAGGATGGAGAACTTTTATCTGCAGCCCTTCGCCCAATTGGATCCACATACCGGCCTGGGCCAAATGGTAAGGAACGCCTTTCTCTTGAATCAGCTCCAGGCAGCGGGTGTAGGCAGGTGTGGGGTGTTCCTGGCCCCCGTCGAGGAAAGCTTTGACCTTGTAACGTTCCAGCACCGGGACGAGGCCGCTGACGTGATCGTCGTGGGGGTGGGTGAGGACCACCAGATCAATGGTACGCTCCCAGAAGGGCATCCGCCGACCCAGGGCGGTCAGCAAGATGGTGGGGCTTGGCCCGCCGTCCACCAGGATTTTTTGATCCCGAGGGGTCTGGATGAAAATAGCGTCCCCCTGACCGACATCGAAGAAGGTGACGTGTAGTTTGCCATCGGGCAGGCTGAAAGCAGCCACCCACACCAACAACACGACGATGGTCAGTCCAGCCAACAAAGCCTTGGTCGAAAAGCGATCAGCCAGACGCTGCCAGAGCGTTTTGAGGCGCGAGGGTTCTTGTGCAGTCACGATGGTACCTCCCGCGAGTAAGCCGTAATAGAGACAGATCAGGCCCAGGCTGACGCGCCCCACGTCCAGCGCGGCATAGGGCACCCGAGCCGTAAGCTCAACGATGACGATAGTACAAGTCAGAAAGAGCCAGACCACCCAGCCCAAAGCCTGACCCAGGGGCAACCAGAGAAGCCCGGCCAGGGTGGCTACACCTCCCCAGAGCATCACCCCCGGCTGAGCGGGCAGGATCAGGAGATTGGTGAGAAGGGTGACCAGAGAGAGGGTACGGAAATTGTAGACGATGATGGGCAAGGTGGTGATCTGGGCAGCCAGAGTCACAATGAGGGCTTCGTTGAGCAGACCGATGGCCCCTTTTGTTGCCTCTTCTGATAGCAGTTTGTGCAGGCCACGCTCGAACCAACCCTGGATTACAGGAGTGTAAAGCACCAGGCCCAAAGTAGCGGCAAAGGAAAGTTGAAACCCAAGGTCCCACAGGGTGAAAGGGTTAAGAGCCGTCATCAGAATGGCGGCGGCCATCAGGGAATTGAGAGCGTCGCTCTGGCGGCCGTAGTGGATGGCGATGACGTAAAGGCTGCCCATAATGGCAGCCCGCACCACGGCCGCCGAAGCGCCGACGAAAATCGTGTAGAGGACGATCCCAGCTACGGCCAAGGGCATGGCCCGCCGCCGGCCGAAAAGACGGGCGCTCAAACCGCTGAAGAGGCCGGCGATGATAGAGATGTTGAAGCCGCTGATGGCGATGATATGAGTGGTGCCGGTGGCCGAGAAATCAGCCATCAGGTCGGCGGGGATGCCCGTTTCCACACCTAACAGGATACCCGTCAGAAGGGAGGCTTGCGGCTCAGGCAGAAGTCGGGCGATAGTGGCCTGAGCGCGGCCCTTGAAGGCATAGAGTTTGGCGTAGAAAAAGTTGCCCTGGTGACGGGCCAGGAGGTTGATACGGGGGCGGCGCAGGAGGGAGTGGATGCCCTGGCGCGCCAAATAGTCCCTGTAGGAAAAATCCTCAAACTCGGGCGGCGTTTCCAGGAGGCCCTCGATTTCCAGGCGGTCCCCATAGCGATACTCAGGATAGTGGGGCGCTCGCACCAGGACGGTGCCTGTTACAGCGTATTCCTGATCGTCCAGAGCCAGGCTCTCGGCTGCCACCCGCAGGTTGGTGTAGGTGTCGCGCACGTCGGGCTCAGCGCTGACAACGCCCGTCAGTTTGACCCAACCCTGTCCGTTGTAATAAGCCAGAGAGCCTTCATCGAAGTGAGGAATGGCAGAAGAATAGCGCCAGGCACCGAGGAGGAGAACAAGAGCACATAGGCTGGCCAGCCTGACCCGGGAGTTCTCACGCCAGAGAAAGAGACTGACCAGCGGCACAAGTCCCGCCAGAGCAAGGAAGAGCGCAGGCAGATTCAGGAGGGAGCCCAGAAATATGCCGGCCAGCCAGGCTATGCCCAGGTAGATGAGAGTCACGACGCCCCCCCAGTACTATATCAGAAGCCAAGCATCTCCACCATGAGCGCTTTTTGCACGTGCAGCCGGTTCTCCGCTTCGTCCAGCACCACCGAATGGGGGCTGTCGAGCACCTCATCCGTGATCTCTTCACCGCGATGGGCTGGCAGACAGTGCATCACCAGCACGTCTTCTTTGGCCAGGTCCACCAGGGCCTGATTGACCTGATAAGGGGGAAAGATTTTGCTGCGCTCCTCAGCCTCACCTTCCTGGCCCATACTGGCCCAGATGTCAGTGTAAAGGGCATCGGCACCTTTTGTCGCAGCCGCCGGGTCGGTGGTGACGACGATTTCGCTGCCGCTCCCTTTTGCCAAGTTCCTGGCCCACCCTGCTATACCTGAATCGGGCCCGTATCCTCTGGGGCAAGCCACCGTCATGTGGATGCCCATGGTGGCACAGATGAGCAGAAGCGAATGGCAGACGTTGTTGCCGTCGCCCACCCAGGTCAGCTTGAGCCCCTGCACTTGGCCTTTGTGTTCGTAAAGGGTGAGGAGGGCGGCCAAAGCCTGGCAGGGGTGCTCGTTATCGGAGAGGGCGTTGATCACAGGCACGGTAGCCTCCTGAGCCAGCTCCACCACGGATTCATGGGCATAGGTGCGGGCCATGATGATCTCCACCCAGCGGGAGAGGTTGGTTGCAATGTCGGCTATCGCCTCCCGGGTGCCAAAACCGATGTCCTGGCCCAGGTAGATGGCATGACCGCCCAATTGAGTCATCCCGGCTTCAAAGGTCACCCGGGTGCGCAGTGAAGGCTTCTCAAAGATCATAGCCATCGTTTTGCCAGCCAGGAGGGGCGGGTTGCCTCCGGCTTTCCATTCTGCTTTGAGAGCCCGCGCCCGCTCAATGACGCGCTCGACTTCTCCGCGGGAGAAATCCCCCATGCTGACCAGATTTCTACCTTTCATTTTTCTCTCCTTTTTAGTACTCCTGTGATATACGTAGGCCCTCGCTTTGCGAGGGCCGGGGATGGGAAGGTACGCCCGACAGGATTCGAACCTGCAACCTAGGGTTTAGGAAACCCTTGCTCTATCCTTTTGAGCCACGGGCGCACATTAATTGGGGGTGAACTGGATGAATCAAGTACCCCCGGGGCGACTCGAACGCCCGCACATGGCTCCGGAGGCCACTGCTCTATCCACTGAGCTACGGGGGCACATCCGTCTATAGTGTAGCATAGAAGAACTGATTTGGCAAATGGAAACAGCCTAATGGGCCAACAAGTAAAGGATAAGGGCAGACAGGAGGGGAACGGTCAGATTGTCAAGGTGCCAGATAGACACAGCCTCAACGATGGTAGCGATGACGGCCACAATGAAGGAATAGAGCAGACTCAACTGCCAGCCGAGAGGGGGGAAGAACAGAAGAGCCAGAAAAGTGGCCAGCCAACTGAAAAGGAACATGGTCAGAGATCCTTCCAGCGAACGGGTGAATCCCCTGACGCTGTACTTGTATTGGCCATAGTGTCTGCCCAAGATGGCTGCCAGGGCATCACCCCAGGTCATCGGCATCAAGCTGGCTACCACCAGGTGCCGCCTGGCCCACAGAAAATAGATGATGAGGGCAAAAGAAATGGGGAAATAAACAGTGCCCAGGTTGCCCCTTTCGCCCACCTCCATAGCCTTGAAGGTCTCCCGACGGTAGGAAATGTAATTGATGACCACGAAGGAAAGGGGAGGAATTATGGCAAAGTACCAATTCTTGAAAAGAAGAACGGTGCCTACCGACCACATGCCTACGGCTATGTGGATGAACTTGCGGGTAAAGTCCGTCGAGTAGCCTTGCCATTTGCGCAAGCCCTCACCGACGCCAAGGGCGGCAAAAACGTAAACGTAGGATAGAACAAGAGCAAGCCAGTCAGATTTCATAACGGGTATCCTTTCTTATGCTGATCCCAAAGCAGCAACCAGCCAGGCTGGCCTCCCGCTGAGGGAATTTAACTGTGGACAACTGGCCAAAAACTGTGGATAAGTATCCTGAACTGGGGATAACTTTTCCAAATATTCCTCCTTGTTACTGCTCTCCAAACCGGTGAACTCCCCCACATATCGGTCGCTTACAAAGGTTTCCCCCACCCATTGTGCCCGATAATCAAAAGGGCATCCCCTCCCACCACCAACTTACCCCACCCTTGTCCTTATTTATCCGCAATCTTGTCCACACCCCATTGAACAGATCCTACGCTAACACCATACCAGGAATCGCGCTCTCTACACTCATACCCCCAACATCTAGGTGGGGCCTGTTTTTTGACCCCGCCCATCCACAGACTCCACAAGACCTATTACGACTACTATAATATATATCCTCCAGTTTCCAATTATACCATCAATAAGCTTTTCAGGAAAGCCCACATAGTTCGGATTTGCAGATCAAGAAGAATCGTTTGCCTGAGGGCGTTTGCATCCTATCGGGAGCCCTTTGCGTGTCAATGGTGCCAATGGATGCAAAATCTGACAACCTATGGTATAATTTCGCAGTGCGGTACATTTGTATTTGGAGGGGAGAGATCGTGACTGACTTTGAACTGATGCGAGAACTGCAAATCGCTGGCAGCAGCAAAATGGTCATGCTGGTCATGGATGGTCTGGGAGGGTTGCCTATGGAACCGGGTGGGCTCACAGAACTGGAAGCGGCCCGGACTCCTAACCTGGACCGTCTGGCTGCCGAGAGCCTTTGCGGTCTGAGTGTGCCCATTGGATCAGGCATCACCCCTGGCAGCGGACCGGCCCATCTGGCTCTCTTTGGCTATGACCCGCTTAAATACGAAATCGGACGGGGTGTATTGGAGGCATTGGGCATTGGCTTCGATCTGCATGACGAAGACGTGGCCGCCCGGGGCAACTTTTGCACCGTAGATGAGGAGGGCCTCGTCACCGACCGGCGCGCAGGGCGCATCCCTACCGAAAAAAACGTCGAACTTGTCAAGGCGCTCAGAGGCATCGAGCTGCCAGGAATACAGGTCTTTGTGGAGACGGTCAAGGAGTATCGTTTCGTCTTGGTTCTCCGTGGAGAGGGTCTGGAGGGAGGCCTGACAGAGACCGACCCCCAGCAATTAGGGGTGCCTCCGCTCCCTGTGGAAGCCCTAGTGCAGGGAGCGGAGCGGACGGCCCAGTTATTCAACCGATGGATCGCCCAGGCCAGGGAGATATTGGCTAACCAGCACCCGGCCAACATGGTCACTCTACGGGGATTGGCCAAAAACCCGGGCCTGCCCAGCATGAGAAAAGTCTACGGCCTGCGCCCCGCGGCCATCGCCAGCTACCCCATGTATCGCGGTGTGGCCAAGCTGTTAGGCATGGATGTGCTGGACACAGGGGAGACTTTCGAGGAAGAGATCGAGACCCTGCGGACCTATTTTGCGGACTATGATTTCTTTTTCGTCCACGTCAAAAAGACCGACAGCGCTGGAGAGGACGGCGACTTTGAGCGCAAAGTCGTCATCATCGAGCACGTGGACGAGTTAGTGCCAGCCATCCTGGACCTGAAGCCGGAAGTCCTCATCGTCACCGGCGACCACTCCACGCCAGCTCTCCTCAAGTCGCACAGTTGGCATCCGGTGCCCACTCTCCTCTACTCCCGCTATTGCCGCGCCGATCAGACCGACGAGTTCTCGGAACGGGGGTGCAGCCGGGGGGCTCTGGGGCGCTTCCCCGCCGTTGACCTGATGCCCCTGGCCATGGCCAATGCCTTGCGCCTAGCGAAGTATGGGGCGTGAGTACGGCAGCGTCCATGCTCTACGAGTGATATTCTAGCTGCTGTCAGCCGCGTCAGCGGCGTGCCCAAGTCTGAGTTGATCGAACGCCTACGCCGATTGTAGATGGATCTCTTATCGCAAAGGAGTATCAATATGCAACCAGCAAAACGTCTCTCTAACCTGCCCCCTTACCTGTTTGCCCAGTTGGGGCAGCGTATCGCTGAACTGCGAGCCCAGGAGGTTGATGTCATCCGCCTGGACATCGGCAGCCCTGACATGCCGCCCAACGATGAGATCATCGAGGCTCTGGCCCGGTCGGCCCGCCGACCGGAAGGCCACGGCTATCCTGGCTACTATGGTCTGCCACAATTGCGCCAGGCCATCACCGATTACTACGCCCGCCGCTTTGGGGTGGATCTCGACCCCGAGGGCGAGGTGCTCCCCCTGATCGGCTCCAAAGAGGGACTGGCCAACCTCTCTCTGGCTTTCCTGGACCCCGGTGACGTGGCCCTGGTCCCCGACCCGGCCTATCCCACCTACGAGTTAGGCGCTTACCTGGCTGGGGGCACCGCCTACCGCTTCCCTCTCCTGGCCGAGCGAGACTTTTTGCCCAATCTGGCGGCCATCCCCGTTGGGGTGGTACAACAAGCCAAGCTCCTCTGGCTAAATTACCCCAACAACCCCACCGGGGCGGTGGCTACGCTCGAGTTCTTGTCAGAGGCAGTAGCCTTTGCCCGGGAGCACAACCTGTTGTTGTGCCATGATGCTCCCTATTGCGAAATCACCTACGAAGGCTACCGTCCACCCAGCCTGTTGCAGGCGGAAGAGGCCAAGGAGGTCGCCATCGAATTCAACTCCTTTTCCAAGACTTACAACATGGCTGGCTGGCGCATAGGGATGGTGGTCGGCAACCGCGCGGCCATCAAGGCCCTGGGTCAGGTAAAGACCAACGTGGACTCGGGCGTCTTTGCCGCCATCCAGGAAGCGGCGGTGGTGGCCCTGACGGGCGACCAGACGTGGCTGGAGGGTCGCAACGCTATCTACCAGGAGCGGCGGGACATCATCCTGGAGGGCCTGGCTGCTGTGGGGATCAAGGCCCGCAAGCCGCTAGCCACCCTCTATGTCTGGGCTGAGGTGCCGAAGGGCTACAGATCGGCCGAGTTCGCGGAAAAGCTGTTGATCGAGCAGGGGGTCTCCATTGCTCCAGGCTCGGCCTATGGAGAGTGTGGCGAGGGATACCTGCGTATCTCGGTAGGAATGGCGACGCCAAGGGTGCTGGAGGCTATGGAACGGCTGAAAAAGTTCGAGTTTTAGCTCCGACCTCTATTGTAATGGTATTTCAATTGAACGTTTTTGCCTCGAATACCCCCGGCAGTGGGAGAACTTGACAAATGCGGGACATAATGCTATAGTAAATGCCTTGGGATGGGGGGGCATAGCGTGGATGTTTTTCCCTTTGAAATGCTTTACAAGGAACACCAGCGGATTGCTGTCGAGGCTGAGAAGCGGGAGGTGATCATACGATTGCTTGGTGCGTTGGCTTTCGAACTGCGCTGCTCGCAATATGCGAACCTGCGCAGTGCTCTGGGCCGCCAGCTATCCGACCTGGACTATGTAGCCCTGTCCAGGCAATGGGATGCCATTGTCGGACTGCTGACTTCGCTGGGCTACTCCTTCGATGAGCGACGGGCGATGCTGCATGGACACGATCGAGTCATCTTCTTCCACCCCACCGGATTGCGGGTGGATGTTTTTTTTGATCGGTTGGATATGTGTCATGTCGTTGATCTCCGCGACCGCATAACTGTTGATCAAGACACCATCTCACTGGCTGACCTGCTGCTGGAGAAGATGCAAATCGTGCGCATCACCGACAAGGACATCATTGATACCATCGTACTCTTCTTGGGACATCCGGTGACCTCCACCGACGCGGGCATCAATGCCGATTACGTAGCCCGGCGACTGGCCTCCGATTGGGGGTTCTACTACACAGCCACGACCAATCTTCAGCGTATCCGAGACGAGTTTGTGAATCACTACGATACGTTGGGCAACAGTGACCGCCAGGTGGTACGGGACCGGGTTGAGCAGGTGCTCGGTCGGATCGAGGCGGAGCCCAAGACATTACAGTGGAAAATGCGCGCCAGAATCGGTACGTCCGTGAAATGGTATAAAGACGTGGGCGAACTGGTGCGTTAGGAACATGGCCCACGTCCGCACAGGTGAGAGGAGGATGTGCTATGATACGACTCGGCAAGGAGACAGCCACATACACCTTCAGCGCCGAAAATCCGCCGGCCATCCGCATAAAGCCAGGCGAAACAATTGTCTTCGAGACTCTGGACGCGCTTGACGACCAGATCCATTCCGACGAGGATTCGGCCAGCAAGATTGACCTCGACCATGTGAATGCGGCCACCGGCCCGGTGTATGTGGAAGGCGCTAAACCGGGCGATACCCTGGTGGCTGAAATCCTCGATATCCAACCGTGGGACTGGGGTGCGGCGCTGATCATCCCCGGCTTTGGCTTTTTGCAAGACACTATTCCCGGTCCTTACACCAAGGTTTTCCGTGTGGAAGAAGACGGCACGATGCACTACGGTGACAAAATCCGACTGCCGCTCAAGCCCATGATTGGCACCATCGGCGTGGCCCCACTGGAACCCATTACCACCCTTAGCTCTGGGGCCCACGGTGGCAACCTGGACACTACCGACATCAAGGTCGGCTGCAAGGTCTACCTGCCGGTGTTTGTGGAAGGGGCCCTATTCGGGGTGGGAGACGTGCATGCGACCATGGGCGACGGAGAGGTGTGTGGTACCGGCATCGAGTCCGGAGCAGAAGTCACCATCCGGCTGGACCTGCTTCGAGATTTCCCCCTTGAACGCCCGCGCATCGAAAGCCCGACCGAGATCATGACTGTGGCTTCAGCCGAGGGGCTGGGAGAAGCTATCAAGATTGCCTTGCAAGACATGGTGAATTGGTTGCAGCGAGATAAGGGGTTGAGCCCAGAGGAAGCCTACGTGTTGGTCAGCATTGCCGGGGATGTGCGTATCGGGCAGATCGTGGACCCGGCGGTCAGTGTGCGAGTGGCAGTGCCCAAGGAGGTGTTCATCGCGTAGAGGGCCTGCGCAACAGGTTTCGCCGTGAGACTTCGTCGAGCTCAGTCGAGACGCGCTCAGCCGGTTGGGAAAACGACGACTGGAAAAACTCGTTGCTTCCCGCATCCGTTATGGAAGGGGGTGATAGCTGCAAATGACGAGGCATCGTTGGTTCGAACGTTGATCTGTTGCAGAATGTGCCATAACAGGAAAGGAGTTTCCCATGGAAATCACAACCAAAGGCGTTTTCAGGCGAACAGCTTCTGGGCTGACGCGAGAGATCTCGGCCATTGATCATTGGGTCTACAATGTTTTCACCCTGTTGGTACTGACCGGCGCAGCCTTCTTCTACGTCTGGGCCCCCGGCCAGTTCCCGGCCACCAACCCGGTGTTGGGTCTCATTGTGGCCGCCATCGTGATCGTGCCCATCTACGTTGCTTATTCCATGCTGGCTTCGGCCATGCCCCGCAGCGGTGGCGACTATATCTTCCAGAGCCGCATCCTGCACCCATCCATCGCCTTCATGGGTTTGTTTGCCATGTGCATCTGGCTGTGGTATTGGCTCGAGCTGAGCGGGTTCTGGATCGCGGCCATGGTGTTGTCACCGCTTTTTTCTGCTATAGGCGTGTTTACCGGCAGCGCCTCGATGCTGGCCCTGGGAACATGGTTTTCCGGCGGTACCGGTATCCTGATCACCGCCTTAGTGACCAACGTGATTGTCGCCGCTGCCTTTTTGCCAGGGCTCAGGACCTATCTCAAAATCCAGTGGTTTCTGTTCGCTGGCGTGGTCATCAGCATCGTGGTCATGACTATCGTCTTGCTGACCACTTCGCACCAGACCTTTGTGGCCAATTTCAACAGCTTTATGGCCGCTTTTGACCCCAGCCAGACCAACTATTACCAGTACGTGATTGACACCGCCCACGCCAATGGCTTCGATCCAACGGCCGGCGGCGGGCTGTATGGTCTGATCGGGGTCATTGCCATCGCCTGGTTCAACCTGATCTGGGCAGTGTGGTCCATGCCCAACCTGGGCGAGATCAAGCACGCCAGCAACTTTGGCCAGTTGAACCGGGTGATGCAAGCTTCGCTGGCTTTCGGTACGCTGGTGCTGGCAGGGACGATGGCGCTGCTGATCAGGGTGTGCGGCCAAGAGTTCACCCTGGCCCTGGGCTTTAACTGGTTCAACGGCACCATCGAGTTCCCAGTGCAGCCCTATACCAGCATCCTCATCCCTATCATGGGCGGTGGGGCCATTGTGGTGGTTCTGACCCTGCTGGGCTTCTTCACCCAGGCCATCCAGCAAAGCTTTAACGTGTTCGTCGGCGGCACCAGGCTGCTGGTAGCCATGAGTATGGACCGTGTGTTGCCCGAATCGTGGGGCAAAATCAGTCGGAGGTTCCGGGGCTCGCCGGTCAGCGCCATCCTGTTTCTGCTGATCGGAGCCGAGGTGTTGGCAGTGGTGCTATGGCGCGTGCCCAACCTGGAAAACTATGCCCTGTCTACCTCTTTTGCCGCGACCATCTACCAGTCCATCACCTGCCTGGCGGCCGCTGTCTTCCCCTGGCGGGCCAAGCAGATTTACGAGGCTTCACCTATCTCCAAATACAAAGTGGGCAACATCCCACTGGTGACGCTGTGCGGAGTGTGGGGCTTTCTGGTCGGGGTGGTGCTGATCATCTTCTACCTGGTGGAACCGAACCTGGGCCTGGCTTCGTCAGCCGGCCTATATGGCATGATCGGAGTGTTCGTGGTCTGCTTTATATGGTTCTGGGTTGCTCGGGCCACCAACAAGAGCCGAGGTATAGATATAGACCTCAACTTCCAGCAGATCCCGCCGGAATAAAGTTGATTGTATTCTCTGTGGGTGCCGGGATAGCTCACTGGCCATTTTCCACTCGGCCGGTGAGCCGTCCCGGTTTTTTAAGGTGCAAATATGTTCTGGTCCAGGCGAAGTAAGCAGGAGAAGAAGGCTTTCACACGTATCTTTTTCGCCACCGACATCCATGGCTCGGAACCGTGTTTCCTCAAGTTTGTCAACGCCGCCAGCTTTTACAAAGCCGATGTGATTGTGCTGGGCGGTGATATTACGGGCAAGCAGGTTGTAGCCATCGAGCGCCGAGGCGACGAGTACCATTCACACCTGTTTGGGCAGGATCGGGTGGCCCGCACGCCAGAAGAACTGGTGCGGTTGGAAAACCACATTCGCACCAATGGCTTTTACCCCTACGTGACTACCACCGACGAACTGGCCGAATTGTCGGCCGACGAGGCCAAGGTAGCTGCTCTGTTCTCCCGGCTGATGTGCGAGACGGTGGAGCGGTGGCTCAGAATCGCTAAGGAGCGGCTGCGCGGTTTGCCGGTAAAGTGCTTCATCTCGCCCGGCAACGACGATCACTTTGATCTCGACCCAATACTGGTGAACTCGGACCTGGTGATCTATCCAGAGGGCAAGCTGGTTGACCTGGACGGAGAGCACACCATGATGAGCTGTGGTTATGCCAACATAACTCCCTGGCGCTGCCCCCGCGATATCGAGGACGACGAGTTGCGGGTCAAACTGGAAGCCATGCTTTCCCAAATAGAAGATCCGTCTCGCTGCGTCTTCAACTTCCATGCCCCGCCTTACGACAGCACTTTGGACATCGCCCCCCAACTGGACGCCGACCTAAAGCCGGTGCTGGTGGGCGGCCAGCCTCACATGATCCCAACGGGCAGCGTCGCCGTGCGCGAAGTGATTGAAAAATATCAGCCCATAGTTGGCCTGCACGGTCACATCCACGAATGTCGGGGGGCGGTTGAGTTGGGGCGGACGGTGTGTCTGAACCCCGGTAGCGAGTACTCGGAGGGCATTTTGCGCGGCGTGTTGGTCAATATCGCCGACGGCCAACTCAAAAGTTACCAGTTCGTAGCCGGATAGAAGTGACGCGACAGGATCCTCTTCGAGCCCCCATATCGTTCGATGAAGTGCCGCCGGTCGAGTAGCATAGCCTACTTTTCTTCACCACCTCCCGCCACTAATCCGGTGCACAAGGCTGCCCAGCCAGGAGCGCTCCAGGTCAATGGCTCTCTCGGTACACAGTTCGTGACAGCAGTAGCAACGGATACACCCCCCGTAGTCAATCACCGCCAGACTGTCCACGATGGTAATCACTTGTTGGGGGCAACCGACCACGCAATCGCCACAGGCTACGCAGCGGCCCCGCTGAGGCACCGGCCTGAGGGTGAAATGGTTGGTGATGAGGGGCCCGAGATGCCGGGTGAGAAAGGGGCTGAACAGGGTTGCATTCTCACGCGGACTGGAGGAGGGTGGCTGAAAGTCGGGCACGAGAACCTCATCCACGGAAGCCCCCAGTGTTTCGATGTCATCCCCTTTGCCCGTCCACAACCCGCGAGCCGCCGCTTCCCGCAGTGTAGGCACTTGAAGTGGATCAAAGCCCACCATGCTTGTGGCCACGACATCCAGAGCCACGCTGTCGCGGCTGGCCAGGATCACCCCCACGTCCCGCAAGTGCCCGGCGGAGGGGCCATCGCCTTCCATGCCGACGACAGCGTCCATCAGCACCAGAGCAGGTTTGACCAGCGAGACGATGTCCAGAAGCATCAGCGCAAAGTGGGTCACGTTGCGCATCCTGGCGTGAAAGACGGCCTTGGCGATGCCGGGCACCACGCCGAAAAGGATCTTGGTCGCTCCCGTGAAGGTGGTCAAAACGTGGTTCTTGAGCTTGGGCATGGAAATGACCACGTCCGCCTCCAGGACTGGCTTGATGACCTGCAGCCGTTTGACCAAAAAGCCTTGGGGATGGGCGATCTCCTCATAGCTCGTGTCCCAGTTCAGGGCTGCCCCGGTGCGCTCGGCTACTTCCAGAAGGCCACTGGCCTCATAAGTTCTCCTCAGGCCAGCTTCGGTATAAGGGATGCTGGCTCCGGGGCTGTCAGCAATGAGAGGGTGACCTCCCGCCTTCTGAACCAGCCTGACCGTGGCCTCTACTACCGCCGGGTGGGTGACGATGCCCCTATCGGGCGGCGTGGCTGACAACAGGTTGACCTTGAGAAGCACCTTCTGGCCGGGCTGCACGAACTGGCTCATACCGCCCAGGAGGTCAATGCTTTCCCGCACTGCCCGGTCGACAGTTGGCTGATGGTAATCGGGACACTTGACGATGGCTACTTGTGGAATCATGCTATTGAGCAGTCCTCTCTGCTGATTTGGTCCAGGGCATTAGCTGCTTCCGAACGGAGAGAGCCCTCCTCGGCACGGACGATCCGTCTCAAAGAGGGGATGGCCTGGGGCACCCGCAGGCCACCCAGGAGCCGGATGGCCAGGCGACGGGTCAGTTGGTCTTTTCTGCGCAAAAGGGCCTTGGCCGCTGCCCAAACGATGGTCGGGTCCATGGCTCCCTTCAGGGCAATGACCACGTTGTCAACCAACGCCTCGGCAGAGCCCTGGTGATAACCCAGCGAGCCCGCCAGCGCCTTGGGCAGTTGCTCATTGGCCGCCCAGTGGGGGATCTTGTACACGGCGTCTTGCAGCAGGCAGGCTTTGGCGCAACGGGCATCCAACCTGGCCAGCTTCTCGGCCGCAGTCCGGCTCAGGGACAGGTTGAGGGCCTCAAGGATCAGATAGGCGAGAGCCTGGGCTTTGGGTTCCTCATCGAGTTCGCCTAACTGGCGAGCAGCAGCCCACCGTTCGCGTCGGCGAGGGCTTTTCAGTTGCTCGAATAGAGCTCTCTGCTCCTTCACTTTTCTCTCTTCCCTCGTGTGGCCCCACTTGCTTTTTGTGACCTAATATGATATTATGCTAAGCAGTGATGTTATGCTACATTCTCAGAAACTGCCAAAAGGGGACGCTATGTCTGTTCGTACTGTAACCCTCAAGTTGCCAGAGCATCTTTACGAGCAGTTGGAGACACAAGCCCGGGCTGCAACCCGCTCTGTAGATGAAATTGTTGTTCAGGCGCTTGCTCGCAGCCTGCCGCCACTGGTGGAAAAAGACCTTCCGCCGGCTCTTCAGGCGGAACTTGAGGCCATGGTTCACCTGTCCGACGGGGCCCTATGGCAGATTGCTGAGAGCACGATGAACCGTGACAAAGTTGCGCTTTACGATGTATTGCTGGAGCGCCATCAAGCCGGCACCCTCACCCCCGAGGGGCAAGAATGGCTGGCCCATCTCCGGGAAGAGGCTGAGGCCCTGATGTTGCGTAAGGCCCATGCCTATGCGCTGCTCCAAAGCCGTGGTCATCAACTGCCCACCCTCGAAGAACTCCACACTCAAACACTGTGACCCAACCTTACGTCTCGTCTGATCTGCGCTGCCAGGTAGCAAAAGACGCCGGTCATCGCTGCGGATACTGCCTTTCGGATGAGGTGTTGACGGGCATATCCCTGAGCGTTGTCAGGCGTTTCTCCGTGCTAACGCGCATCCAGTATTTGCATCATCGCCAGGGCAAAGCGGGCAGCACGCTCCATGCCGGCCGGCTCGATATGATGGACGTTATCGCTGTACTGGTGCCAATTCGCCAACCAACCATCTGGACCCACGCCAGCCAGACAGATACCCCGGTAGCCCCGCCCCCGTAGACTCCCTACCTCTTCCGTGATGACCACCGAACGCCCGTAAACACCCAGTTCCGGGTGTTGTTGACTCGTTTCTTTGGCCAGCGCCAACGACTCTTCATCGGGCGTGTATGCGTTCAGATAGGAGAGGCCGCTGTGTCGAGTGACGTAAACGATCTCTTCTGTGCCGACCATTTCAAAGTCAATGAACCAGGCATCGGCTAACTGATGGCCGTAAACGTCCAGCAGTTCGTGCATACCCAAACAACCCACTTCCTCGGCCCCGGTAAAGGCCAACCAGACCTCGGTATGATGGAGTGGATTTTGCTTCAACTGGGCCCCCAGGCCGAGCAAACAGGCCACAGCCGTCGCGTTATCGTTGGCGCCATCAATGTAACCGTCTTTCTCGTCGTACAGAATGACGGGCAGAAGGGATGTCATACCTAGCGCGCTGACTCGCCTGACCATCTCTGCCTTTTTGCCGGCACCGGCCGCCTGGACAAGTTGTGCTAAGCCATTGACGAGCAGCGTGACCATCCCCAGGGTCGTTGAGGCCAGCAAAAAACGTTTGGTGGTCGGGCTGAAAGTGGACCGATGCTTGTTGGTATCGGTGTGGCCAATGAGTACGACTGTGTGGCGTCGCGCCCCCGTTGGAGGAATGCGCGCGATGAGGTTGGCTGTCTGACGCTTTGGGAACAGGAAGGATAACACCTGGCGGTGAGCCCCTGCCCCCTGCCACAGGCTGTACGCGCCAAATAGTGCAGCCAGTCCTCCTATTAGTTTTCCAGGCCGCCCCCCTCGCCTCAGAACGTTGCCAGCCAAGGCCAACAACGGCGGGGCGAGCAACGTATATCCCCACGTATCCCATGTGGGAAAAGGCATCCCCTCTATGTCGTAGAGTCCTACATCCGCCAAAACGCGGCGGATATACTCTCGCGCCCGTGCTTCTTCCGGGTGACCGGCCGGACGTGGCCCAATGTCCTGGGCCAGCGCTCGGACGTGGGTCATCAATGCCTCGGACGATAGAAAATCAGTCATGGTGACCTCCTGTCAATGACGTCAGCGCAGGCCCTCGAAAAGGTCATCTGCGGGACACTCCCCCTCCTCCAGGACTTTGCCCTCGCAGGCAAAGCAGTCGGTGTGCCTGAACTGACGGCGTAACTCATCAGGGATCAGGGTGAAGAGGCTGTCGGGAGAGAGTTGGCTGCGGTGACACTGGCGGGCCCGCTCCTGTATCTCTAAATAGTCGCTGATGTCAACGTGGGTGGTGCAAAATTCGTCCGGCACGCCCATAGACTCCAGGTCTTTGTACCGGTCGGGTGGTTCTATGCCCATCTCTTTCGCCTTCTGGAGCAGCTTTTGGAATACGCCGCGTGGAAAGGCTGTGTAGTAGAGCTTTTGCGGGGCGTAGGGCTCCAGCCCCTCGGCCAGGTGTTCGGGATATTGGGCCGGGTCGCCGGCGGCGTAAAAGGCCGCTCTGGCGTGGCGGTGGGCAGCCTTGTGGTCAGGATGGCCGTAGCCGCCGCCCTCCTCAAAGGTCACCATCACCTGGGGGCGGATCTGGCGTATCAGGCGCACAATCTTACCCACTACTTCGTAGGGATCAGCCTGGACGAGGGAACGGGGGTCTTCATTAGCCGGGGTGCCGGCCATGCCCGAGTCTCGATAACCCAAGAGGTGCAGTTCGCTGATCCCCAGGACATCGCAGGCGCAGCGCAGTTCCCGCTCGCGGATCTCGGCTATCTGCTCCTGGGTGCCCAGACTGGGATCGTTGATCTCCCCCTCCTCTCCACCGGTGGCACAGACCAGGGACACTTTGACCCCTTCAGCGGCGTATTTGGCCAGTGTCCCCCCGATGCCAAAGCTCTCATCGTCAGGATGAGCGAAAACGGCTAGCAGTGATAGCTCCTCTGTCATTCATGACTCCTTCCACCATTTCGGTTTAGTATAAGCCATTTTGGGCTTTTGAGCAAATGGTGATTGCCTTACAGGTCGAAATTTGATTCAAACCTATTGACAGATGGGGCCGAAAGTGGTAATATATAGGCAAGCGACAATAGCCTTCGCCGGACCTTGGTAGCTTAGCGCCCAGAGAGGAGAGGAGGTGATGTGAAATAATATGCGACACCTCTACACGATGCGCGCCTCGCCAGAAAGACGGGGGCATCCCTATTATTGAGAAAAGGAGGGAAGAAAATGAAGTACGCAAAATTGGTACTGGCTTATTCGCTATTGGTGAGCATGACGCTGGCGGTTTTTGTGCCGATGGCGTTGGCAGCCCCGCCAGCCCAGGAAGGCCAGGACTATATCGTCGTAGCCGATGACTGGCTGAGCAAGCTGGCTGACAAGTATCTGGGCAATCCTCTCGCCTACCCGGCCATCGTCGAGTACACCAACCAGAAGCACGCCGAAGACGCCAGCTACGCCGAGATCACGGACCCTGACCTGATTGAGGTAGGCTGGAAGATCTATATCCCCAGCGCCGAAGAGGCGGCCACAATCGTAGCCGAGGCGCCTCCTGCTGCACCGCCGCAGAACGTGTTCGTCTACGCTCACGGGCCCACCTTCCCCGACATTGACCCCAGCATCAGTTTCTCCAACGACTCGGTCGTGGTGGGCAATGCCTATGAGACGCTGGTCTTCTATAACCCGCCCGGGAGTGCGAAGGTGCTCAGCCCAGCGCTGGCCACCAGTTGGGAGTCATCTGCGGACGGCCTGACCTGGACCTTCAATCTGCGGAAGGGGGTCAAGTTCCACGACGGCACCGATTTCAACGCCGAGGCGGTCAAGTACTCGGTCGAACGGACCCTAAACCTGGGCCTGGGGGCTGCTTTCATCTGGGACGCGGTGGAGGAGGTCAACGTCATAGACGACTATACCGTAGAGTTCAAGCTGAGCTACGCTGCGCCTCTGGACCTGATCGCCGCCGCAGGGTATGGAGCCTGGATCTTTAGCCCTGCTTGCACCGAAGCCCAGGGAGAAAAGGCCAGCGAGTGGTTCAATGAGGGTCATGATTGTGGCAGTG